>ERZ887942.463-NODE-463-length-33161-cov-51.305594_pt1 | contig 33161 bp, 22 predicted proteins | sample MGYA00521099_ERZ887942 | MGnify/ENA primary metagenome ERZ887942 (study PRJEB32303, sample SAMEA104408605) | aquatic metagenome | biome: Brackish water; feature: Pelagic; material: water | place: Baltic Sea | collected 2014-06-07T06:48:00 | depth 16,251 m ...
AACCCCTCAACCCCTCAACTCAACCCGTTCCCAGTCCGCGATCCATTGCTTCCAGTTCTCGAGCGTAGCTTTCCAGGCTGGTTTGCAAGGTTTCGTGAGTGATCTTCCACTGCGGATTATCTTCGGTCGACTTGTTGCAGTGGTCTGTCAGCAGGCGATAAAGAAATCGAAACAGGTGCCGAGGAACTCGCAGTTTTTGAAACTTGCTGATGAGTTCTTCCGTTTTAACGTCATCGGCAAACAGGTCCTTGATCGTAATTTCCTGATTGCCGCCTTCTGCCTGGCACGCTCGCAAACGGTTGGTCGCCATGTCGTACAGCGATTCACCCGTCCATTCCAATCCCTTGATCAGGTTTTGTTTGTCCAGGCGAGATCGTTCGTAGAACTCTTTTTCTTCACGATCCAGAAAGAACACCACGTCTTTGGGCAGCAGCATTTTGAAGCCGATGCCTGGATGTTTCAAAAACTTATTGTCGAACATCGACCACAGGAAGTCTTTCATTCGTTGAGCCGAACCGTTTATCAAATGCGGTTCGTCAACTCGGTCAACCAGCACCATGATGCTGGTGAACCCCAGTGGCTTCAGAATTCGTTGCAGCTTCGACAGCAATTCATACCGGTCGTCGCTGCGATCGCGAGATGGCATGGGTTGATCGTCGATTTCTTTGGGAGGAAAATTCGACAGAATGCGTCGCATGGCTCCGGTTCCGTGGTCCAGAATCCTAACCTGTTTCGCAATCTGGCGGCCTTTCCACCACAACGACAAATACCGCTTCGCCCAGGGAAGCCAACCTGCCGCCGCAACAGCATAAATCCACCATTGCTTCAGCACTGCCAGGCCGTTTAGTCCTTCTGCAGGCAGGTTGCGTAAAGCGAACGCCAAAGTTGAGATGGTGACGATCAAGCCCAGAAAGAATCGCCAGTGAACCGTGGGTGTGAAAAATCCCAGACGCCATTTGATCTTCTTCCAGCGACGAACGTGCGACTGATCAGACGACTGATCGTAGAACGCGGCCAGCATCAGCAGGTCGCGTTTGCGTAGCCGTGGAAGTTCTTTCAACTGCTGCATGTTGAAGTCAGGGTCGGACGCGTGTTCGTCGGCGATGACGTTGCACAGGCGTCTGGTGGAAAGCGTCAACAACGCGTCCATGTGGTCCCACAGTCGCCATTCCTGAAGAGCGTGATCTGGCTGGCGTTTTTTACCGTGCAGGCGATCTCGAAACGTATCCAGAAACGGGTTCAGGTCGTCATAGCTAATGACGAATGCACGTTTTTGAGGAAACTTGCTGTTGTGTTCCTTCAGAGCATTCACCAATTGCAGACGGATGGCCGTTTTGCCGGCTCCCTTTTCTCCAAAGACGATCGACGTCGAAGGATTGCCAAGGTCGCCCACAACTTTGTCCCACGCCGGATGATAAATATCCGTGGCGCAATGGCGCTGAAAGATGTGGTCAGACTGAGCGTCTTCCTGACTGAAGGGGTTAATTTTCACCCCGTAGTGTTCAAGTAACTGTTGAATCTTCATAATGTCAAAATGATCTGAAATTGCCTGTCAGGGCGAACTGGTGGCGGAATCGATTCCGAAACCGTGTGGGTCAATGTCTGAACGTATGTGTGTTGGTGTGTCGGCACAGAATCCTGAGCAACAATATTCCGAGGTTCAGCCGTTCACTACGGATGGCTTATTCGGGCGTGGGAAGTTCGACATTCAGCTTCAAATTTCGTAACCGTGCTGAACTTACGTCTTCAAACGCAGGCATGATGTTTTATCAAGCCGAACGCTTTGGTGCTCGAACCTTCTGAATACAGTGTTCATCCGTCCTTTTGTTGCGGCAATGGTGAACTGCTGCGAAACATGGAAAAACAAACGCGTTAAGGGAATATAGCAGTTCTGCAACGCCGGGCGATTGCGACGACATGCCACTTATTGGCAACAATCCTGAAAACCGCGACCAAAGCTGTGCCTTCAGCATTTTCGAGATTGTGGTTTTCCAAAATTGAACAGAGGTTTCCCATGCATTTAGCCACAGGCCCAATTCGAACCCGGCGTGTACTTCTGCGGCGTGGCGATTGCCGTTTGGATTACCTGGCAAAATTCATAATTTTGCTGCCAGTGCTTCTGTGCGTTGGCCCGAATTGCGTCGGGCAGGTGGGGGGAGGCAATCAAGGTGGTGGAAACCAGGGAGGCGGCAATCAGGGCGGATTTCCGGGAGGCATCGCAATTAACGCTGAAGGAGTCATCAGCAGCGTGGCAGCTCGGCAGATCAATCCGGCTCTGGAACAAAAACGGCTGAAGGCGGTGGCGGCGAAGTCACTATCCAGTGAAATCAGCAGTGTTAGTGAACTGCGAAAGGTTTCTTTGGTTCGATTGGAAACCGAACTGCAAAAGGCAGTCGACGACGAAAAAGCGATTTCGCCTGAACTGAAATATCTGGCCGGGATTACTCAGATTCAATACGTGTTTGTGTTACCGGAAACCGGCGACCTTGTTATTGCAGGGCCCGCAGAAGGATTTGCTCCCTTGCAGGATGGTCGGGTGGTTGGTGTGGAAACCGGACGGCCAACGTTGGTACTGGACGACTTGCTGGTGATGTTGCGACTGGCCAATATCAATCAAACACTGGGATGTTCGTTCGATCCGGATAAGACTCGTCTGGCAAACGCCAATGCGTGGAACAGCGCCAACAGTTCTCCATCAACACTGGCCGTCGCTAAACAGCGTTTTTATCAGATGGCGTCTGTACTGGGTAACTGGGACGTAACCGTGTTTGGACTTCCCGAATCAAGCCACGCGGCCGTTCTGACCGTGGAAGCCGACTATCAACTAAAGCGGCTGGCACTGGGGTTGGATCGGCCAAAGATTCGCAGCTTTCGCAGTCATCTGGATATGGCTCGCCCGGGAGAAAACACCATGCGACGCTGGTGGTTCGCTCCACATTATGATGTTATGGAACGATCCGCCGACAGCAACGTCTATCACATTGCGGGCCCGCGATTGCAGTTGTTGTCTCAGGAAGAACTGGTGGACGCTCAGGGTAATCGAGAAGACGCCGCCTTCACAGAAATCAGTGCTGAAAAGTATACTCAGCAATTCAACAAACACATCGAAGCTCTATGCCAGCAGTTGCCTTCGTTTGCCGCTGTGCAAAATCTGTTTGACGTTGCCGTTGTGGCGGCTCTTATTCGTAGAGACAACATGAATGCCAAGGTGGGTTGGCAACCGAATCTGTTGCTGGACAACGACAAGTTGCCGGTTCAAGCTTACAACGTTCCCACTGAAGTGCCATCTCTGGTGAATGTGAAATCGGCCGGACGCAGCTTGTTGATTGGGCTGATCGGTGGAGGCGTCACCATTTACCCAGCAAGCGTCATTCGTCGCACCAACGAACTGCCGCCGGACAGTATTCCAGAATTAGCCGTGCCACCCAAAGACAGTGGCAAATGGTGGTGGGATTGACTGGTTTTGTTCGCAATCAAAAAAACAACAAGGCCTGTGATGTCATGCAGTCGAAGTTTAACCGCAAAGTGCGCAGAGGAACGCAGAGTGATTTCAGACAGAACTCTGCGTTCCTCTGTGACCTCGGCGGTTAAAAAACTGCGATTAAAGAAAATCGACCACAACGCTATCCGCAAGAAAGCGACCTTCTGAAGTGAGTCGCAGCATTCCACCGGAAATTTCCAGCAGGCCGTTACCGATGTTTGAATCCACGGCTTCAGGGAATTCAGTTCGCAGATCCACACCGTGAACGGTTTCAAACAGATCCAGGTCGATTCCGCCGATGCGTCGCAGTCCGAGAAAGACGGCTTCTTTAATTTTAGCCGCAGCATCCAGAGTTTCTGAATCCTGTAACGCCGGTTGATTTTGCAGCCAGCTTTTCACCCAACGCGTGACGCTGCGAGCATTCGTGCTGCGCTGTCCGTTGATGTAGCGAGCGGCTCCTGGGCCGAACGCGAAATATTCCTGAGCTGCCCAGTAGACCATGTTGTGGCGGCATTCGAATCCTGGTTCAGCAAAGTTGGAAATTTCGTAGTGCTGAAAGCCGAGTGCCGAAGAGTTTTTTTCAGTAAGACGCTGCATGGCCAGAGCATACATTTCTCGCTCCAGTTCATCCGGCACGGCAGACAGGTGACCGCTGTTCTGACGTCTGAAAAAGTCGGTGCCTTTCTCGAACGTCAAACCGTAAGTGGAAACGTGCCGCAGCGGCAGGGTTTCCGCAATGCTGAGCGATTCGCTCCAGGCATCCAGAGTTTGGCCGGGCACTCCAAAGATAAGATCCAGCGAAACATTGTCGACAATCGCTGCCGCTCGTTGCACTACGTCGACCGCTTCGTCCGGCGAATGGTGGCGTTCCAGCGTTTTTAAGATGTCTGGATCAAAAGACTGAACGCCAAGACTTAGTCGGTTGACGCCCAGTTCTGCCAGCGCGTGCAGCATTTGATCGGTGAGACCGTCGGGATTGCCTTCCAGAGAAAATTCGCCATCTTCGACCAGGACGAATTTTTCACGAATAGCGGCGATCAACTGCTGCAGCTGATCGATGGACAGATGAGTGGGAGTTCCGCCGCCGATGAAGATTGTATCCACTTCGGTGACGTCGGTTTGCATCGCCAGTTCGTTGCGAATGGCTTGCAGGTAAGACGGGATCAAATCGTCTTTTTGAGCAACCAACGTAAAATCGCAATAGCCGCAGCGATGCAGACAAAACGGAACGTGCACATACACGGCTCGCGGAGCAGTGCTGTTTGAATTCGGTTTGTAGACGTTCAAATGAAGCGGAACTGTTTGCAACGAACTTTGCCTGCTGTGCCTGAAAATCTAGGTCAAGGAAGTTGACAGTGTAACGTCTTTGGAAGTTGGGATGTTTCGTGCGAGGCCGAAAGGTCAGGTTTTTGATGGGCTGCTCTCAGAAACGGATGGTAGTTGAGACCCGACACGGTGCATTTCCGGTTTCTGATTGGTTGCTGTGGATGGTGTGTTGTTGCCGCTGAAGATATTCTACAAGCTAACAATTATTCATCGTTGCAGAAGGCTGGCAAACGCGACTGTGTCGCAGTTTGCCATTCAACAGTATTCGCCGTGATGTCGTCGGCCACCTGAGGTTCGAAGTGTCAGTAAATCAAAATATTCGTGTCAGCCTGTTTCGTTATGTTGTCCGCGGAATCTGGTATTACAAACGCATCAACCTGGTGGTGTTGCTGGCGGTTGCCATTTCGACGGCTGTCATCGCCGGATCACTGATCGTTGGCGATTCTGTGCGCCACAGTTTGCGGAAGATGACAGAAGAGCGTTTGGGGCGGATTACTCATGTCTTGAATGCCCCTACGTTTTTTCGGCAAGAGCTGTGTTCTGAACTGCAATCGGAAAAAGACAGCAAGGCCGATTATGAACAGGTCGAAGTATTCGCTCCCGCAATTTTGGTGACCGGCAGTGTTGAAGCCCAAACGAAAAACGATCAGGGTGGATTGCGGCGAGCTGGTTCGGTGACAATTGTGGGGCTTGACGACAGCGGCTGGCAGTTGCTGGAAAACGGCGGCATCGCGGCACCTGCAGATCGCGAAGTTGTGCTGGGGTTCCGGACGGCTCAGGAACTGCAGGTGAAGGTTGGTGGCGAAGTTTCGGTTTGGGTGGAAGTGCCGACTTCGATTCCGAGAGACAGCCTGCTGGGAGAACGCGATGATGTTAACGTCGAACTGGTGCTGTCTGTTGCGGCCATCATTCCGGAAGACGTGGGTGCTTCTCGCTTCGATCTGAATCCAGGACAGCAATTGCCGTACAACGCTTTTCTGCCGCTGGCGACGTTACAGTCGCGTCTGGGACTGGAAGCCGTCGAAGCAAATCGCCGCACACCCGTGGCCAAGCTGGCGAAAATCAATGCTGTGCTGGTTGGTGGCCTCGATTCCGCCAATTCACAGTCTACGAAAGCGACGACTGCTGAATCAATGACGGCAGAATCCATTGCCGCCGACATGCAGCGTCTTCAGGATAATCTGAAGACGCACATTCAGCTGACGGACGTTGGTCTGCGTTTAAGGCCGATTGTCGATCGAGGCTATATTTCGGTCGAAAGCGAACGCATGATTCTGGAAGACTCGCTGGCGACTTCCACAATGCAGGCTGCCAAAGATATGGGCTATGCCACAGCACCAGCTCTTGTGTATCTGGCCAACGAAATCTACGCCACGGAGCGAGCCACAGATTCTGAACGCTATTCGATGTATTCCATCATCGCCGGAATACCTCTGGACAGCCCAGCTCCGCTGGGGCCGTTGACGCTGATGGATGGCACTCACCCGGCCGAGCTGGCTGGGGACGAAATTTTGCTGTCGGCCTGGCTGGCCGAAGATTTAAAGGTGAATGCTGGTGATTCTGTAAGTTCCAAATGGCACGAAGTGGGTAGCCATGCGGAATTGCCGGAGATTGAAAAGACGTTTGTTGTAAAGGGCATTCTTTCCGCAGACGATCCAGTCACGGTCGATCAAAATCTGACGCCCACCGTGGAAGGCATTACCGACGTTGATTCATTCGGCGAATGGGATCAGCCGTTCGACATGGACATGACGCGGATTACTCCTCGCGACGACGATTATTGGACGGCACATAAAGCAACGCCAAAAGCATTCATTGCACTGGCAACGGCGGAAGACTTGTGGAACAGTCGCTACGGCAAGTATACGTCAGTGAGAATCGCATCCGGGGCGGAAGGCACGTTGCTTTCTGAAGAACAGCTGACAACCGGCGTTGAACGTTTGACGTTCGAAATTCAGCAACGACTGAATCCTGCGGCTCAAGGCATGATCTTTCGTCCTGTGTTGGCACAAGGGTTAAAAGCCGCCGTCGGAGCCAACGATTTTACTCAGCTGTTCGTCGGCTTCAGTTTCTTTCTGATTCTGTCGGCCATCATTTTGGCGTCGCTGATGTTTCGGCTTGGAATTCAAACACGCATCAATCAGTTAGGCCTGATGAACGCCGTCGGGTGGCCTCAGGCAACCAGCCGCCGCCTGTTTCTTTCTGAAGGGCTGTCGGTGTGTGTGGCGGGCGCAATCGTGGGGGCTGCTGGTGGAGTCTACTTTGCAAAACTGATGATCTATGGGCTGACGACGTGGTGGATTGGTGCCGTTGGTACAAAGTTTCTACAACTGCAGGTGGAACCGCTGCGACTGGTTATGGCTGCCGCAGTTTCTGTGACGCTGGCCATGATTGTGATTCTGTTGGCACTGCGTTCGTTTCGGCAAATTGGCATCCGCGACCAATTGTCCGGCAACAGCCAGGCGGCTGAAGATCTGGCAGGCCGTTCTGGCTGGTGGTCCCGACTTGTGAATCTGGCGGGAATATCGTCAATCATCGCCGCAATTGCAGTGCCTGTTGCCGTGTTGGCAGACGTGATTCCCAGTGGTGTGGCCTTCGAAGGGTTGACGTGGCCGATGATCTGTTTCTTCATCGGCGGATTTGCCTGCCTGATTGCCGGGCTGTATGTACTGAGCCTGTTGCTTCGCCGTCGCAGCCGAAGTGCGACAATTTCAACGTCTGCTCGAGGTCTCGGCAGTCTGGCCATGGCGAATGCGGCTCGCAGTCCAAGTCGTAGTTTGCTGACGACTGCTTTAATTGCGTTTGCTACCTTCGTAATTGTGGCGGTCGGTGCCGGACGAAGAAATCCGTTGTCCGAAACGCCTGACTTCAGCAGCGGCAATGGAGGCTTCTCACTGGTGGCAGAATCCGCTCAACCTGTGCTTTACGATCTCAACACAACCGATGGCCGAACGCGACTTGGCTTCGTCGACGACGACAATTCTCCACAGTTGCCCGCGGATGTGAATGTGTTTCCGTTCAGCATGAAGCCCGGCACTGATGCCAGCTGCGTCAATTTGTACCAGGCCACTGTTCCCACACTGCTGGGAGCTTCGACAACTTTTGTCGAACGCGGCGGTTTCCGTTTTGCAAATTCAAAATTACCGAATCCATGGCAGATGCTGAACGACAAGCTGGATGACACCGTGCTGCCTGACCCTGATGGCTCGCTACCCGACCGAGTGGTGCCAACCATTCCGGTTATTGGCGACGCCAACACCTTGCAGTACAGCCTGAAGACGCGCGTTGGTGGTGATGTTTTTGTGCCCGATAAAACGAATCCGGAGTTTGCATTGCGAGTGGTCGGAATGCTGGACGGCAGCGTGTTTCAGGGAGTGCTGGTGATGTCTGATCTAAACCTGAAACGCGTCGATCCGTCAGTTGCCGGTTCACGGTATTTCCTCATCGAAACCGCATCGCTGCAGGACGCCGACACGGCTGCATCGGTCTTCGAAACTCGACTAAACGACTATGGGTTGGACACAGAATTGGTGAGCGAGCGGCTGTCGGGCTTTCTGGCAGTGCAAAACACTTATTTATCGACGTTTCAAATGCTGGGAGGTCTGGGGTTGCTGGTCGGCACGTTTGGCCTTGCGGCAGTAATGGTTAGAAACGTGGTGGAACGACGACGCGAAATCGCCTTGATGCGAGCTGTCGGATTTACGACAGGGCGAATTTCCAGGCTGATATTGTACGAAAATAATGTGCTGCTGATGTGGGGAATTCTGCTGGGGACGGGGTCGGCGTTACTGGCAATGTCGCCGCATCTGCGTTCGACCGGTGGAGACCTGCCGTGGCAAAGTCTGGCAATCACTTTAGTGGCGGTTGCCGTTATCGGATCTCTGGCGTCACTGTTCGCAGTCAGAACGGCATCCACTGTTTCTATTCGAGAAAACCTGGCTGCGGAATAAACGGCGAGGTTTGCTGGTTGACCAAAACTTGATCAATCTTGCTAACAAGGGCTTCGCCCTTGACCCAGTGGCGTGGTTGGCTCAAAGACGTAGGACGTTCGAACCGCCAAACCGCTCCGTTGTCGCTACGAGCAACATGTGCGCACCGTGCGCACCGTGCGCACCGTGCGCATCTTTTAAGTATCACTCTAATGCGGCGTGCGGTTGATGAGCTTCAGCGCCGGAAAACGCAAAAGATTACCTTCGAAATTGGAAATATTGAACATGACGGGAACTCGATCACTTTCGTATTGGCTTTCATTGGCGTTGATGCTTTCGGTGACGTCTTCAGCGTCCTGTGCAGAGATTGTGCAGTACCTTGGATATTCGCAGGCCGTTCAGCTGAAGAACGAAAACACGACGGTCGTGCTGTGTCCGGAAGTTGGTGGTCGAGTGCTTGAGTATTCACTGAATGGAAAGAACGTATTGTTCATTTCCGATTCTGAAAAGAACTGGAAACCAGGCGACAGGCCGGAATCGTCAGCAGGACGATTTGACATCGGCCCGGAACTGGTGATTCCCAGACGCGACGTATCGTGGTCGGGGGCCTGGTCCACTGAGATTATTGGCGACCTGCATGTGAGGCTAACCAGTCAAAAAGACGAAGCCACCGGTGTTCAGCTCGTTCGCGATTTTGAACTCGATGCCAAAACGCCAAAACTGCTGTGTACGCAAACAATCGTCAACGTATCCAGCGAACTGAAGGAGTGGTGTCATTGGAGCCGCACGTTTGCAGTTGGTAAAGGTGTTTGCGTGATTCCGCTGACAGAAGCAGGCATTTCGCCAATCAGCCGTTTCCCAAACAAGTATGTGCTGTATGAAGAAGGTGGGCTCATCAACATGAAACCCGAAGATCCTCAGGTCAGACGCCACAACAACACTCTGCAGATTTTCCCCACACCACGAAAACCCAAGCTGGGCTTTGACAGCTATGCCGGCATCATCGGCTACGCTGCCCCCAATGATCTGTTCTTTTTGAAACGCTTCAAAACGCATCCCAATCGAATTTACAACGAAGCCGCTGGTCTGACAATTTCCGTTTGGTATCCCGATAACCAGATGATCGAACTGGAACCGATAGGGCCGCGAGAAACTCTGAAACCGGGAGAATCCGCCAGCTTCACGGAAGAATGGTGGCTGGCCCCGTTGGAGTTTCCAGGTACAGAAAAGGTCCTGGATTCAACGACGCTGGACCGGCTGATGGACTCACTGAAGTAACCGACTGACAGTCAGGCATCGACGTGGCCGGTGGAAACGGGCCCTACGTTCGCCGCAGCACCGTAGGGCCGGCTCCCACCGGCCGCGTGTGCGGCATGGCTGGCAGGAACCGGCCCGGCACTTGAAATTTCACTTGACAGCCTCGCCGCCTGTTGTATTATTGCATTAATACAAGAACGGCGTCTGGGAGGCTCGCGAGGTGCAGATTCGTATCAACACTCATGATGGCGTGCCGATTTATCTTCAGGTGGTGAATCAGATTAAGTATCTGGTAGCCGCAGGAAGGTTGTCGGGCGGTGATGAGCTGCCTGCGATCAGAACTCTGGCGGAAACGCTGATCGTAAATCCCAATACGATCGCTCGAGCGTATCGCGAATTGGAACATGCCGGTATTGTCGAAAAACGCCGCACGGCTGGTACCTTTGTGACAGATCAGGGATCCCCGCTGGCTCGCAAAGAACGCATGAAGATTCTGACGGAACGCGTTGATCAGCTGTTGGCTGAGTCTGAACAGATGAACGTGGGTCTGGAAGAAATCGTCAAGCTGCTGGGCCAACGCCATTCTGTGATCACGAAAGCGAAAAGAAAGGAAGGCTCTGATGACTGACTCCTTTTCTGAATCAAGCACTCCCATTGTTGAAGTGCAGGGATTAACTCGACGATTCGACGACAAAGTGGCGCTTAACGACCTTTCGCTTACCGTTCATCGAGGCGGCGTGTTTGGACTGATCGGGGGCAACGGAGCTGGAAAAACGACCTTAATTCGCCACATTTTGGGCATGTTTAAGGCTCAGTCCGGCAGCGTGAAAGTGTTCTCACTGGATCCAGTGAAAGATCCCGTTGGCGTGCTGGGGCGAATTGGCTATCTGTCAGAAGATCGTGATCTGCCTGACTGGATGCGAGTTCACCAACTGGTTCGCTACAGCCAGGCGTTCTATCCCAATTGGGATTCGGCTTATGCCAGCGAGCTGATGGATGCGTTTGATCTCGACCCCAAAGCGAAGGTGAAGTCGCTTTCGCGCGGGCAGCGTGCCAGAGCTGGTTTGTTGGTTGCTCTGGCACATCGCCCGGAACTGTTGGTGCTGGATGAACCGTCGTCCGGGCTTGATCCGGTGGTGCGGCGCGACATTCTGGGATCAATCATTCGCACGATCGCCGATGACGGTCGAACGGTTTTCTTTTCATCTCACCTTCTGGACGAAGTTGAACGAGTGGCGGATCGTGTGGCCATCATTCATCACGGCCAGATTATGCTGAATGCAGGCATGGATGACATTAAACAGTCTCATCGGCGTGTGACGTTTCGCTTTAACGAATCGACTTCCGAAGCACCGGCAATACACGGAACACTTTCCTGCGAAGGATCGGGCCAGGAATGGACGTACGTTTGCGACGGTCAGCTGGATCAATTTCGAAACGCAGGCCAGGCCATCGGCGCCGCTGTTGTTGACGAGGCGGCGTTAACTCTGGATGAAATCTTTGTCGCTCGCGTTTCCGGATAGTCGTCCACGCTTCTGCACTGCGGAGAACACATTATGCACAGGATTCCTCTGGCATTGCTGTGGGAAATGAGCGTCAAGGGGCGTTGGCCATTGCCCGGCTTTTTTCTGCTCGGCAACCTCATGCCGATGTTTATCTATACGGCACTTTCGCAGCTTGCCGTTGATTATGATGATCCTGCATTGCTGAACATGCACATCATATTTTTGCCGTTGGTGATGTTTCAGTGCGCGATCGGAATCGTTGCCGCACAAGGAACTCTCTCCCGACTTTATGCGACCCCGATATCAACAAGCATGTTGGTTGCATGGCACGGAATGTCAGGCGGCTTGCTGCTGGCAATGGAAATCGCCGTTGCTTTGTGGTTACAGAACCTATTATTCGGCTTTAGCTATCCCATCGCCGGCCCATCGTTGTTTGCCGCGACTGCCTGGATGGCCGCTCAACCACTTGTCTGCACTTCGCATAGAACGATTTCCAGTTTTTGTGTGATTGCTTCGCCATCTGTGTTGCTGTTTTTGTGGTTGCATTCTCGGTACGGAAGCTGGTTCGCCCAGCCGACTCACTACTGGTCGCCCGTGTCGATCGCAGACGCCTGCACCTTGCTGGCAGTGGCAACAGTATTCCATTTCGTAACAGTGACCGTCGTTAAAAGAGATCGTTGCGGCGAACGAATGCCGTCGCTGAACGGATGGAAATGGCTGGTTCAAAAATGGGAAGCTCGCGGTCGATCTGCATTGATTCCCGATCGGCCGTTTGCTTCACTGGAGGAAGCTCAACGATGGTACGAATGGCAACCCAAAGGAATCGCATTTCCGGTGATCGTGCTGTTGGCCGTATCTGCGGGCGTTGTGGCGACCGTAGCGAGAATCGTTGCATTGGGAGACGCTGAGACAAATCTTCGCGATTTGCACGAAGGGCTACTGGGTGGTGGCGGCATTCTGTCGATCATTGCTGGAATCGCCGGATTGCTTGTGGGAAGCACGGCAACTGGCAAGACGCAACGTCATCGCGAAGTCACTATTCGAGATCTCGCGGACCAGACGGAGTTCGAAAGAATGGGCGATTTCCTGGCAACGCGCCCCTTTGATAATGCGACGTTCGCTCACGCGATTCTAAGCACTGCTGCCAGAAGCACGATCATTGCCTGGGGCTTTTGGGCGACTGTTTTAGCGGCGGTATTTGTCGCTCGCCTGTTTGCAGGAGGCGCATGGGAGCCGATTCTGCCTGCGGAAGTGAGATATTGGTACCTACCACTGACGCTGTTGGGAGCATGGGTTGTGATGACCAATATTTCAACCGTCACTATGACAGGTCGTGGTTCTAAGTTTATTTTTACTGGTGTCATCAGTGGTGTAGCGCTGTTGGTGGTTTCTTCGATTGCTCGAAGCGGCGCTTCGCAGGCAACGGAAGCCCTGGTCGTTCCATTTCTATGGTCGATTTCCGTGTTAGTCGTTGCCGGGACTGTCTGGGCATTCAAAATCGCTACGGAACGAAACATGGTGACCATGTCTTTGTTGATGAAACTGACTTTCGCAGCAGTGCTGGTTACCGCTGTTGCCGTGGCGCTAAAGCCGGCTGACATGCACAACGTGGGCTACATGCTGATTGTGGCCTTTGCTTCGCTGACGATTCTGCCCTTTGCCACAGCACCGCTGGGGATCGCATGGAATCGACATCGATGAGTTTTAACTCCGGGGCTGCCGCGTATTACGCTGACTTGTGGCCGCGAATCACGCTTTTCGGCCTGCGGTGCATGTTTATCGCGAGCCAGAACCGTCTGCATCTTTTAGCAAGTTGCTCTACAGCTTCGTCACCGCTCAATCATGGAGTAGTAGACCGTGTTAAAGATCCTCCGACACTGGGATCTTTAACAAGATCCACTACCAGAAATACCGGGGTAGATTTGAGCCGTGTACAAGACATTACGAATTTCCCGTAGCGGTTAACTCGCCCCGCGATTGATGCGGAATGGCACGGCAGATCTTTGCCGCAAAGAATTAATCCTGTGGCGACGTGCCTTTGGCCAGTTCGTCGTCCCATTCGTCCAGGAGTGGCCAGTCCAGGGCACACGTGCCGAAGTCGGCCATGTGCTGGTAGCCTTCCAGTCGTTCAATGGTTGCCTGCAGCAGCTTGTGGTCGTTGCGGAAGGCGGGACCATGACTGGGCAGCAGCCAATCGACGTCGCTGCCTTGAATTCGTTTCAGTGATTCGATGAAGGCAGGAATATCTGAACCGTGGTGAGCGTCAATGCCGCCGACGCAGCCGTCGCGAAAAATATTGTCGCCTGACAGAAGCAGGTTTCCGAAACGAAGTGAGATCTGTCCGGTGGCATGTCCGGGAGTATCCCAGACTTCCAGGTGGGTGTCCCCAAGTTCCAGTTTGTCGCCCTCAGAAATCGTCTTCTGAATATCGAAGATGGGCATGTTGATCGAAATCTGCTGAGCCGGAATTTCTGCATAAGCGGCAATGCGATCGCCGTCTTCCAGAATCTTTTTTGCGTCCGGGTGAGCGACCGTTACGGCTGCCGGCAGCAGTTCAGAAGCTCGTTTCAGGCCTTGCACATGATCGGCATCGGCGTGAGATGCAATCAGATAGCGACAGTTAGCCAGCGGGAAATCCATATCGCGAATCAGGTCGATAATTTCATCAACCGTGTCTTCGTATCCAATGTCCATCAACGCCCAATCAGTTCCCGAATGAACCAGATACACGCAGCATCCAAAACGTCGGCGTGCCTGATGGTTCATTTCAATAACGTTGGGAAACAATTCTCGACGGGCAAGCATAGTTCAGGCCGAAACTAAGAAAGGTCAGCAGACGAAAACACAAAAGATGGGTGGCAGAAGTCTAGAAGGCGTTCGATTGGCAGGCAATAAACAACACCCGCCAATCACGATTCGCTGAATCGCAGCTGACTACTCTGCAGTGGGTTCTGCAGTGGCGTCAACGACAGGAACGTCACCAGAACTCGGTATGCCACGCACTTTCGCGAATCCCGAAATTCCAACAATCAAAGCAGAGACAAGCAGCATGATGCCGGTCCACTTTTTCGCATCGTCGCGGAACTTCTGAGTTCCCGGCTTGTTGCCGACCAGGACCGACGCCAGGAAAAAGACAAACAATGCCAGCAGAATTTTTGTGCCAATCAGCCCATGATAAAGCCCGTCGCCTTTGTGCAGCGGCATGGCTTTGATGTAGTTGTAGAATCCGCTGATCAGAAACAGAGCGATGCCACCGTGTACGAATTTTTTCCAGCGTTGGCGAATTTTGCCCAGCAGTTCTGAGTTCTCGCCTTCCAACGCTGGAATAACGGCCAAACGCAGAAAAGCGGTTCCACCAACCAGCACAATGGCTGTACCGACGTGAGCCCAGCGAGAAATCAGCGGCAGAATGAGTTCCGAATCCATGTGGTCGAGTTTCGTTTGATAATTGAGGACAGGCTTGAGCCCGTGAAGTTTAACTGTCCGTTTATAGCCAGGGACTCCGAAAAGGCGATTCCTTCGCCAATTCCTTGCCTCGGGGGAACGTTTTTCAATCTGCGAGACAAAATGGCCAGTGTGGGGTGACTGTGAGAATTGCCTCAGCCGTAGATCCGCGTCAAAAATTCGGGCCCTCAGTGATGACCCCAATCATCAACCGTGGCCGGAAAAATAGCGACTCGCCCTCCATCCTTTCTAAACCTGTTTCGAAAAATGCCCGTTGTGCCAGCGATTTCCAGACAACTCTTTACGCGACCTCAAGTGAGACAGTTGCTCTCAGAACATTCCTTAGATTAGCTCGATTGGATTAAACTAAGATCCAACTGCAAGATTTGTGATTCTTGCCGCGTAAGCTTCCAGCTTGCGAAAGACGTCGCAGGGAACATGACAAACAGAATGCTTATCGGATTTGTTCGCTGATCAAAACCACTGTCGCCGAAATCGAAGATTATCAAGCATGATTCAGGCACTCAGGCAATTTGAAATCAGGCGACTCGTATTTCAGTATGCGGTTACCTCTGGTTTGCGGGCTGTCTTGAATCGGCGGCAACATCGGTTGATTGACCAAACTTTGATTCAGAGTCTGCGATTGCCATCGGGAGATTTCGATGCTGACACATCAAAGGGGCTTGCGAAGTTGAGGTTTTGGCATAGAAAGCCGAACGCAGCAGCTGTCTGCTCAGACGACAAAAACGATCTCGCGTGGCAATGGGGATTTCTGACCGCGCGGTTGGTAGATCCTCCGGTGTCCCGTGCCGACTATCAGCGAGTTTGTCGAACCAGCCACTTTGGCGACGCTCACTTTGAGGCCGCATTTCGCTATCGACAGAGCGAATGCCGAGTCTTTGCGATCAAGAATACTGCTCGAGATTATTGCGGCTGGGTGAATCGTTTGTCGCTGTCCGAAAAACTGAGCTTTGGCAGTCGACGTGCCGAAGCGGTTGAGCTTTTCAAAATCTTCGCCGCAGAACTGGGGCAACACTTTTCATACGTTTCGCTTGAGCATCCATCAGTCTGCGTTGAACTGGCTGTGCAACCAGGATTACTGGCGGGCAACGCACCACTTCGTCTCGAAAGCTTCCGGCAGCAGTACGAACAGCTTCACTTCGATTTGCACAGGGCAGAACAAAGTGAGAAGCAACAGCATATCTGTGCCATAAATCTGCAAGAGTAAACGCGGAAGTCATTTCGCCGTTCGTGGCAATGCCAAGGAGTTCGACAGTATCCGCCTCACTAATCTTGCGTCTTCCATGATGCCTGTGATGCTTCTTTACCCGCGATTTTGAACACGCGACGGTGTTTGTCGATACTGAGGGGCGAGTGAGTAAGATCGATTGGAAGTAGAGCAAGGTTCTATGAGACGATGATCACGAACGTTAGAATGTCGATCCGGCCTCAACCATTCCGGAAATCGTCGAAACGTTTCGATCAACGTGGCATCATTGGATTCAGGAAACCTGAAACGATGGCGGTTTTGAGGATCCGGAGATACTTACGAGATCGATCGTCGCTGGAATGAGATTGCTAAAGAGAAGAGAATTGGGAATGAGCAGTGACGACAAGAATGCGACCCGCTGAGACAGTCCCATCTTCCAAATACAAGCAGAGGTTTATGAAGTGTGCAATTCAGCCATGAAATCACTCGGCTATCGAAAGTTTGTGCTTTCGATTGCGATCGCCAGCATTCTGGCGACAAACGCATTTGCCCAGCCGCCTGAAATCGCGAGCGATCCGAACTATGCGAGCGTCTATGCTGCCCGCAAGATGGCTCAACTTGACTCCAATCGCGATGGGCGGTTTGAGAAATCTGAAAGCGAACGACTCTGGAGGGCAATGAAGGCTTTCGATCGCGACCGGGATGGTGTTCTGACGCTCAGCGAAATTCAGTCATCGAAAATCAGCTATCTTGACTGCCCTGGTCCCAAAAAACTCAACTTGCTTTACAAGCAAACCACTGAGGAAGACCTGCATCTGGATATTTACTATCCAGCCGATCAATTCCGCAGACCGCTTCCAACCGTGATTTACACTCACGGCGGCGGCTGGGTAACGGGCAGCAAACATGGGATCACGACGGGCTCGTTCAAAACGGTTTATACTCAACTTCTGCAGCAGGGATTCTGTGTCGTCGCTGTCAATTACCGATTGTTTCGCAGCGAGGGAACTGTTTCGATTCGTGACTGCGTGGTTGATTGCAAAGACGCAGTGCGTTACCTGTCAAAGCACAGCGTTGCACTGGGTGTAGATCCGCAACAGTTCTTCGTTAACGGAGATTCCGCTGGCGGCCAACTGGCACAAATGTTGTTGCTGTCTCCGCCAGAAGCTTTGCCGGGAGATCCAGCCCTGAACGATGCGAGCTATCGTATGGTTGCCGGCGTGTCGTGGTATGGACCGTGCGACTTTGAAAAATCCGAGCTGTTCAATCATGATGGTCGCCCAGACTTTCGAGATCGATTTGGGGATCGAATTCTGGCTCAGGATTCTCGTCCCGAACAAAAGCTACAGCGTTATCGCGAGGTGAGCCCCGTTAACTATCTGAACGCCGCATCTCCTCCGTTGTTGATGATTCAGGGAGACCAGGACGAGACGATTCCAGTTCATCACGCGAACTATATGAAAGAGCGAGCCGAGATGGCGGGTGCGCCCGTCGAAATTTTGATAGTGAAGAATGCGGGGCATAACTGGCGGCAAGCCGGTGGGCCCATCAAGCCAGATCGAAATTCGATTATCCAGCGGACCGTTGATTTTCTAACATCCCATCTGAAGAGTAAGTCGACCGCACAAGCGACTCAAAGCGGTACGCACCAAGTCGCTGCACCGGTGAAACAAAATTTCATGCCAGCGTTTTCGTGGGATACGATTCCCAGGTATGCGCACATTCGCAAGGTTGAAAAATTCACGGAAGAAGAGCTTGAATATCTGGCCACGTTTCCACTGATCACCCTTGAAAAGACCACGGGCAGCAAAAGCTATGGATCGACCGAGCGAGGCTCAATCGAAGCCGCTCGGGCGATCAAACGAATCAACCCAAATTCGAAAGTCCTGTTCTATCGCAATGTGCTGGTTCATTACGGCGGCTACCAGTTCGACGAAGATCTCAGCAAAATCCGCTCGCCTTTTCTGGAAAATAAAAGCGGACAGGACAAGCTTGTTCGCGGTCGTGTGCAGGCGTACGACTTGTCGAATCCGCAAATCGTCGACTGGTGGGTCACATCGATGGCGGAAGTCTGCAATGACGATTCGATCGATGGTCTGTTTCTGGATGGCAATATCAAGGTTCTTAGCTCGTACCTGCAAAACGAACTTCCCTCTGGAAAGAAGCAACAGGTCATCGACGGATTCGAGCAGATGATCACGCAAACCCGTCAGGCCCTCAAACCAGGCAAGCTGATGATTGCCAACATTTTGCGAGCGAGATTTCGCGACGGAGGCATGGAGCACATCGGCCCGTTTGACGGTTCTTATCTGGAAGGCTTTGAGCACCCGGTTGCTGGCATGACACGTGCAGACTACGTCGCAAAGGGAATTCAGACGGCGCGAAAGGCGGCCGAACAGGGAAAAGTGATTGCGATGACACTCAATATCAATCGAAGCAGACTCGATGCCAATGTGGACGAACAGTCGTCAGTATTGGCCAGCATTGAAGATGTTTCACAAGAACGACTCAACTACTGCGTCGCTCTTTTTCTGATCATCGCGGAGCGTTACAGCTACTTAGACATCCACGATGGCTATGACGTGAATCCGAAAGATGAACGCGGAGCCGTCAGTAAATTATGGCTTCACACTTTCCCGCAATACACAAAGCCATTAGGCCCTCCTAAAGGACCACCGAAACAGGATGGTTATCGATACACACGCGAATTCGAGCATGCTTCTGTGAAGCTTGACATTGAATCCGCAACAGCCGAGATCCAATGGAAATAGTGCAGGATGCTTAACGAGTTACAGAAAGTGCGTTGCACGTTATTAGACGGTTATTCAGTAACGCTGTTCCAGCACGAAAGTCACAACCATGAGATCGCTGGACCAACCCATTATTTGAATTCCTGTTTTGCTAGCGATCGTTGCCACACTGGCCATACTCGGCAGGTTCCAGTCGCGAGGCGTTACGTGTGTGATGCTGGTTGGCGTTGCCACGATATTCGTGCCGGCTCCCGTTCATCTGCTCGCCGCAAGTGTATGCCCCGGATTGCTCGACGCCCGGTATCGCGTTTACCACGCCTTCTACAACAATATCGAGGTCGGCATGACGCGCGAACAAATTCCTGAACAGATGAACAACCAGGATTCAACAGGCTGCCCAGCAAGTTACGGATAATCTTGAATGATGCGCACAAGGTGCGCATCATTGCTCGTAGCGGCTCGGGATTGGAACTTCCCACGTCTTTCCGCTTGCCACGCCAGTGGCGCAAGAGCGAAGCCATTACGGAGACTGCCCGAGCACAGTTTGCGCTACAGTCCCATCGGAAATGGTTTTCTGGAAGTCAGGTATCTGGAAATAACAAGACCAGCTGTATTTGCGCCACGTACGGTCTGTATTTATTTTCTGGATGGAGGCGTCTCACAGTTGCTGGCCGAAACCGAATTGAAGAACGACGGTAAGAATCCCGGTGAGCATAACGTCAGGTTTGTCGCACCATTCGTATTCACTTGCTCGAAGTGAGAGTGAAGTCGAATGTGTTTTCGCCAGCCTTCACGTCTGCTTCCAGTTCTGTTTGTGTGTTGTATCGAGAAGGAATCTGACCATCCTTTGGTTTGGTCGATTTTTGGGGGGACGGTTCCTGCACAAGATCATCGCCTTCCAGAAGCGGCTCGACGCCTAATTCTTCTGCAAACTGATCGATCGTTTCTTCGGTGTTGCCGATTTGCACGCGACAATGCCCGACCTTACATCCGAGCGTATCTCGAATGTACGTAAGTTGGTAATGGCCATCTGAATCAGTCTTGCCCATGGCTGGCCGACCGTCGTCGGGGACAAATGAGACAGCAATGCCGGACAACGGAGTACCGTCAAGTGTAACGGTGCCAGACACAAGTCCAAGTTCCGGCTCGTCTGTGCCGCCGCTGCAACCGATGGTGCCTGTTAGAAATGCTGCAACGGCAGTCACAAGAAGTTTGTTAATGATTTGTGTGCTGGTAAATGCTGTTGTGCGAGCCATTGAAGGTTGAATCTCCAGAGCAGATTTCGTCATGAAAAATTTGAAGACCGCCGCAACCTGTATTCGGCTGCGGCGGAGCATAAGAAACGAAAGCAGACACGCTGCTAAGCATTAAAATTCGCCAATCACTTCGCCACCGGCTCGAGTGCTGATGCCCTGATAGATGGACATACTGATGTTCTCTGAAATGAACCTCACGCTGCCGTCACCCAGCGCAAACTGAGCACCACCCACATGGAAGCTGCCAGCCGCTTCTTCGGTGTACTGGTTAATGGGGTCATTGCTTTCGGCCGCAATCAGGTATTCAGACATTTCTGTTGGTGGATTGCTGTCTGCACCGCCGGAAAAGCAGTGTTTGCGATCGCTTCCGCCACCACCCAGCCTGCCTGCGTCTCCGCCTGAGTCGATCACTTCACTCACAAAGATTGTGTTGCTAAGACCGTCAGTAACGTCTCGAAATTTAACGCTGCTGCTGATGAAGAAGATTCCGTTTGCATTCATGCATCCACCGGGTGCTCGCATGCCGGCTGCAGTTGTGACGCTTCCGCCGTAGCAGTTGTCGCCGCTGTATCCGATCAACGTTCCCATGTTGCCGTTGTAGTTTGACGGAGAATAGCCGCCCTTTTGTACTCCCTGAGTAACGTCGGGCTGCGATGGACACCAGAATACCGACATGACAGTCTTGCCGGCCAGCATCTGTTTGGGGCTGGTTGTGCCGCCCAGTTCCGCTCCAAGACCACCATCGTTGGGGCCTTGAATCTGCTCGTACATGTTCGCCTGATCCATATAAGGAAGAATGCTGGCGTGCCACGTCCAGCCATGTCCATAGTACGTTGTTCCGGCAGCGTTAAGCAGAACAATGCTGCCCGAAGGTAGTGAGTTGCTGGTGTCGTGATAGTTGTGCAAAGCCAGCCCAATCTGCTTCAGGTTGTTTTTACATTGTGTACGTCGAGCAGCTTCGCGGGCCTGCTGGACGGCAGGAAGCAATAGCGCAATGAGAATAGCGATGATGGCAATGACCACCAACAGTTCAATCAAAGTGAAACCACGGGTCCGTTGAATGGGTCGTACAGGCATTGAATTTTTCCTAAAAAGTGCTGAGTCACTGCAGGCAATTGAGCGATCGCTCGGAATTTCGTCCGGATGCGAACACCATGCTCGAATCCGTCCAGTGACCTCTCAAATTTATGTTTTGGCTGAAAAGTTTTGGCTGACACTCGCCGCGACGCGGACGTATCCAGTAAATCGCCGTTGAGCATCGACAGCTGTCATAGAAGACGTTCGTTTCAAAAACTTATGGTGTCTTCACAGACGCTCTGTGTTCTGTCGCGGTAGTGTCGAAGCAGGTGTTAAGTTCCGGTTAGCATTTGAGGAGATTTTCAGGTGCCTCAAAACGGTCGCATGTTGAGAAGACTTAACCAACCTGAGATCAGTCGTTTGCAACTGTTCGTGCACGGAAAGCAGCAACAATCATCATTGCGAATGAACCGGTTGCGGGTGAATTGACAGCTGTTCGGCAGTTTCTTTTCCAACAGACGAAATCTGGCCACGCTCCGGAAACTTAAATCACGCCTGTACGTTTACCGAGCCTTTGTCACTTTCACGCAAAGCGTGCCGTGGCTACGATCATCGTTGAAACGTTGACAAGAAGCCTGCTCAGGCTGTTCAGACTGTTGCCAGCCTCAAAAAAGACCACGGAGTTGTCCGGTGAAAAAACGATGCATGCGATTGGTTGGAGTGTTGTTACTGTTCGTACTACGATTGGAAAACAACGGCTCGATTGTGTTTGCGAACGATGTGACAGACGCAAAGTCACCGACAAACGTGCTGCTGATTCTGGCAGACGATCTCGGTTATTCGGATCTTGCCTGCTACGGAAGCGAAATTGAAACGCCCAACCTTGATTCATTGGCAGCCAATGGGTTGAGATTCACTCAGTTCTATAACACGGCCCGATGCTGGCCAACTCGAGCCGTGTTGATGACCGGTTATTACGCTCAACAGGTCGGCCGCGATGCACTGCCGACCAAGCGTGGCGGCGGAGGCGGCAACCGCAACCCGCGACCGGAATGGGCTCGGCTGCTGCCCGACATGCTGCGGCCGGCCGGTTATCGATCGTATCATTCCGGCAAGTGGCATATCGATGGCATGCCTCTGGAAGGTGGTTTCGACAAGTCCTATTACATTGGCGACCAGGGACGATTCTTCAATCCAACCAGGCACTGGAAAGATGACCAGCCGCTGCCGAAGGTCAAAAAGAATTCCGGTTACTATGGAACAACGGCCATCGCTGACCATGCCGTCGAATGCCTGAAAGATCATCAGCAGAATCATTCTGACAAGCCGTTCTTTCATTATCTTGCATTTACAGCTCCCCACTTCCCACTTCAGGCGTTGCCACAGGATATCGAAAAATATAAGCAACGATATCTCAACGGATGGGCGCAACTGCGAGCTGAACGCTGGAACAAACAGCTGCAACTGGGATTGCTGTCGGGCCAGCTCTCGGCCGTGGAAACAGAACTGGGGCCACCCTATGACTTTCCTGAACATCTTAAGATTCTGGGCGACGTGGAAGTGAACCGCCCGGTTGACTGGAGTTCACTGAACGGGAAGCAGATCCTGTTTCAGGCTGAAAAGATGGCGATCCATGCGGCCATGATCGATCGCATGGATGTGGAAATCGGCAAAGTGTTGCAGCAGCTTCGCGATATGCAGCAGTTTGACAATACGCTGATTCTGTTTCTGTCCGACAACGGTGCGAGTGCTGAAATTATGGTTCGTGACGACGGGCATGATCCTGCTGCGAGTCCTGGGTCTGCAGAATCTTACTTGTGCCTTGGGCCGGGTTGGTCGAACGCCTGTAACACTCCGTTTCGCCGGCACAAGACATGGGTTCATGAAGGCGGTATCTCGACTCCTTTGATTGCTCACTGGCCAAACGGAATTTCGGCGAAGGGTGAACTGCGTCGCAGTGCTGGTCACGTGATTGATGTTGTTCCCACTATACTGGAAGTGTGTGGAGCAACTCCGTTCAGCGAATGGAAGGGAACGCCGGTGCCGGAAGCTCCTGGAAAAAGTCTGCTGGCGGAATTCGCCAAAGAGGGCAGCTTGGCGCACGACTATTTGTGGTGGTTTCATGATGGCCACAAGGCGGTTCGCATGGGCAACTGGAAACTGGTTGCGGCGAAGGGGGAACCCTGGGAACTTTATGACGTCCGAATTGATCGAGCTGAACAGATCGATCGGGCTGAAGAATGGCCGCAGATCGTTGAACAGCTGGAAAAACGCTGGAACGCGGCCGCCGAAGAATTCAGCAAGTTGTAAAGCCGCAAGGTGAAGTCAGTATGTATTCACAAGAGCGACTTCTCGTTTCTGTTATGTGAATGCTTGCTGTTTTCAGTTTTCCAGGTGTTTTTCCGCCGGGATTACCACATTCCGGAGTCCTTCTATTCATACTTTTTGATGCATGGCAAATTGACGCGTAACGCCTAGAATTGCAGCATGATGCTCGTCTTTCAGGTGGGTTCCGCTTATCGCGGGCGTTTTGTAACGTCAATCATGGCTCTCGGAGCAATTTTCTGCTGCCGTCAGAGCATTTGTTAATTTTTTGGACCACGATAACAGGAGTTTACCAGAGTGGCTTACTCACTTCCCGAACTACCATATGCCTATGACGCCCTTGAGCCTCATTTTGATGCCAAGACGATGGAAATCCATCATACGAAGCATCATCAGGCATACATCAACAACGTCAACGCTGCTCTTGAAGGCACCGAATACGCAGACACCTGCATCATCGAACTGATGAAAAAACTAAGCAGCCTGCCCGCCGACAAGCAGGGTCCTGTTCGCAACAACGGCGGCGGACACGCAAACCACTCTTTGTTCTGGACGATCCTGTCACCATCCGGTGGTGGCGAACCAACAGGCGAACTGGCTGATGCAATCAATGCCGCCTGTGGCAGCTTTGCTGAATTCAAAGATGCCTTTTCCAAGGCCGCCGCAACTCGATTCGGCAGCGGCTGGGCGTGGTTGTCAGTTAACGCTGACGGCACTTTGATTGTTGAAAGCACGGCTAACCAGGACACTCCGCTGTCTGACGGCCGAACTCCAATTCTTGGCCTGGACGTGTGGGAACACGCTTACTACCTGCACTACCAGAATCGTCGACCAGACTACGTTTCCGCGTTCTGGAACCTTGTTAACTGGAACGAAGTAGCCTCGCGATTTGCTGCAGCCAAAGGCTAAGCAAACCTGATTACTTAAACCACTGGCAGAATCTCTGTCAGTGGTTTTTCTATTTCCACACCTCAAAATTGACCAAAGCCTGCAACTGTAGCGATCAACGACTCGCAGCGGCGACGTCGTGATTTGCTATCATTAGCCAGGCAATTGAAGACCGAACAGAATGGCGAAGGATTTTCTAAAGGACGCCAAAGACGAATATGACGTCGTCGTTATTGGCAGCGGTTTGGGCGGACTGACTTCGGCCAATATTCTCGCTCGCCAGGGCTATTCTGTTTTGTTGCTGGAACATCATTACCAGCTTGGTGGCATGGCCACATGGTTCAAACGCAGAGGCGGCCATATCTTTGATATCTCGCTGCACGGCTTTCCTCACGGCATGATCAAAAGCTGCCGGAAATACTGGACGAAGGACATTGCCGATTCCATCGTCCAGCTGAAGGGCGTCCGGTTTGAGAATCCTCAGTTCTCTTTGCGAACCACGTTCGATCGCCAGGACTTTACTCGCATTTTGCAGGAAACATTTTCGGTTCCCAAAGAAACGGTGGATGCGTTCTTCGACAAAGCTCGAAGCATGAACTTCTTCGACGAACAGGAAAAAACGGTTGGCGAACTATTCGAAGAATTCTTTCCTGGTCGAGGCGACGTGGTGCGCCTGCTGATGGAACCGATCACGTACGCGAATGGTTCGACTTTGGAAGATCCGGCGATTACCTACGGAATCGTTTTTTCAAACTTCATGCAGAAGGGCGTGTATACGTTCGAGGGTGGCACCGATGCTCTTGTGGGCAAGATGAAGGACGAGCTGATTCGCAATGGAGTTGATCTGCGGATCAGAACGCTGGTTGAAAAGATTGAAGTGACAGACGACCGCAAGGTTCAGGCCGTGGTGGTGAACGGTCGGCGCATCAAGTGCAGAGCGGTTGTGTCCAACGCGAATCTGAAATCCACCATTCTAAACATGGTGGGCGAAGAGCATTTTGACAAATCGTACATTGAAGAAACCAACGCAGTTCGATTGAACAGCAGCAGCTGTCAGGTTTACATGGCGCTTAAGCCCGGTGAAGGCTTCGACGAAAGTTGCGGCGACCTGCTATTTCATTCAGAACACAATGGATTCGACATCGACGCCATTCTTAGCATGGACGTCAGCAGCCGAACATTCAGCTTCTACTATCCCAATACGCGGCCTGGCAGTGATCGCTGGATGATCGTGTCTTCAACGAATGCCAATTACCGCGACTGGGCCGATCTGTCAGAAGAAGACTATCAGGCCGCGAAAAAACATCTGGAAGAAACGACACTGGATTGTCTGGAAAAATACGTGCCAGACATTCGTTCAAAGCTGGATTACATCGAAGCGGCCACGCCAAAAACATTCGAACGTTATACTCGCCACATCGCTGGTTCATCGTTTGGCACAAAGTTTGAAGGCCTGCAGGTCAGCAAAGATCTGCCAACTCAAATCAACGGTCTGTATCACGCAGGTTCCGTCGGCATCATTATGTCCGGCTGGCTGGGAGCGGTAAATTACGGAGTGATCGTCAGCAACGACGTCGACAAATACCTGACGCAGCCAGAAGTGAACTAATGCAGGAAGCGGCCATTGCAATTGGCGCGATAAGGCTTCGCGGGATTGTTGCTTTGATGAACGTGCAACGTAGCCGTGATTGCTGACATTGCAATGCATGCAATTTGCGGCACGAAGTATCACGGGGATGGTTGAAATGCTTGATGCGTGTTCCCGCTACGCCACATCACGACGGAGCGTGACGGCTACTCTGGCCGGCTCTTTAGTGATATCTGATTGAACGGGGCGCTTTTGCTTGCCTCGTTTCCAGGCTGTGTTTGGAAACGCCTGCGAACAGGGATGGCGGCTTGTTGGCTCGCGTCGGTTTGATTGCGCGATTAAGATTCACGGGCTTCGTATTCGTCGATCAGAAATCAAATACTTCAATGACCGATGTGACCATTATCCTGAAAGAGATCGCGTCGGGGGCAGCTCGAACGGAAGATCTGCTTCCGCTGGTGTACAGTGAATTGCGCCGATTGGCCGGTGCAAAATTGCAGCACGAACCGGCAGGAATCACGCTGCAGGCCACGGCTTTGGTTCACGAAGCGTTTCTGCGTTTGGTGGGTGACGAAAACGCGACTTGGGAAAATCGGCGTCACTTTATGGGAGCAGCTGCGATTGCCATGCAGCGGATTCTGGTTGAGCAGGCTCGGCAGCGTCAGCAACTGAAGCGAGGCGGTGGGCGACAGCAGGTTGAATTGATGGACGTGGCCATCGAAGTTAACAGTCAGACTTCCGACGCGGACCTGTTAGCCCTTAACGACGCTCTTGACGAATTCCAGGTTCAGGAACCTGCGAAAGCCGAATTAGTCCGGCTGCGATATTTTGCAGGGCTTAGCGAAGAAGAAGCCGCAGAAGTATTGAATATTTCTCGAGCAACCGCGTCACGCTGGAGGACGTTCGCCAAGGCATGGCTGTATCAGCGGATTCAGGGTGCGGATTAACGACCGAATCGCAGTCGATCGTGAGGGAAAAACGGATTTGGAATATTCTTTGAGTTTTCCATGAGGCGCTTCGAACGCGGATCTCGCATGGTCTTGAGAGCCTAATAAGGGCTTCGCCCTTGACCCAGTGACGTGGCATGCGGAAAAAAGTGGGGCGTTCAAACCGCCGAGCCGCTCCGTTGTTGCTCTGAAAAAAGGCGTGCGCACCGTGCGCGCATCTTTTCCGTAAGCCGCTATGATTTTCCCGCAGGAGCCAGCCATGACAGACCCCGAAAAAGAAAATTCAAACGCATTCAGTTCGTCGAATGCGGACGCTTTGGGGCCGACCATTGGCGGGCAGAGTTCTGCAGAGGACGTTTCTGTATCGCCGCAATCTGTTGAAGGGATTTTTCTGCAGGCTTTGCAGATTGAAGATCCGGGGGCTCGAGAAGAATTTCTTGTGCAGCTATCGAGCGAAGATCAGGATCGTGGTCTTCGAGTGCGCGCTCTACTGCGAGCCTACGATGACGCGGGCAGCTTTCTGGAATCACCCGTTGGCGGAACAAAGCCGTCCGAGGACATTTCGCTTGGTTTTCTGAAGCCTGCCGACAAAGAAGGCGTATTGGGAACGATTGGGCCGTACGAAGTTTTAGAGGTGATTGGTCGCGGCGGCATGGGAGTGGTCCTGCGAGCGGTTGATCCCAAGCTGAATCGCGTTGTCGCGGTGAAGGCCCTGCTTCCGGAACTGGCCGCCAATCCAAATTCACGACGGCGTTTTCTGCGAGAAGCTCAGGCGGCCGCGGCCATCAGCCATTCTCATGTGGTCACCATTCACGCGGTGGATGACGCTCACCAGGACGTCAACGGAAAACCGGTGCCACCCTATCTAGTGATGGAATGCGTCGTCGGGCAATCACTGCAGCAGAAGCTGGATCGAGTTGGCACGCTGCGACTGGCGGAAATACTTCGTATCAGCCGGCAGATCGCTGAGGGCCTCGCGGCCGCTCACAAGCAGGGGCTGATTCATCGCGATATCAAACCTGCGAATATTCTGTTGGAGAACGGTGTTGAACGAGTCAAAATTACAGACTTCGGTCTGGCTCGCGCCATCGACGACATCACCGTCACTCGCACGGGAGAAGTTTGCGGCACGCCTCAATACATGTCACCCGAACAGGCTGGCGGCGAGCGAGTCGATCATTGCAGCGACCTGTTCAGCCTGGGCTGCGTGATGTATGCCATGTGTACGGGACACAGTCCGTTTCGTGGCGACAGCATTGCTCACGTGATTAAGCGAGTTACTCAGGACGTGCCGCGATCCATCGCCGAACAAAACCCGGAGATTCCCACATGGTTGGTGGAGATCATTACGTGTCTGCTGCAAAAGAATCCGGAACATCGGTTTCAAAGTGCGGAAGGTGTGGTGGCAATTCTGGATCAGCATTTGTCGAGAATTCAGCACCCAACGGAATCTGGTTCGCATTCAGCAATCAATCAACATGTGCCGAAAGCTGATGCGGCCGAAGATCCGTTGTTGGCCGCTGCTGCACACTCCGCAGGGAAGCCCTCGATCGCGAAGTCAGTGAGCGACGCAGCGGAAACATTTGTCGCCGCGTCAACATCGTCCGCAAAGGTGTTGGTGCCGAACTGGATGCGGTCTCTAAGCCGAATTTGGCTTATGTTGGCGTCGGCTTTTGTTGTCATTCTGCTGATTATCCAGAACACGCCCAACGTTGGAATCGGATCGGCAGAATTGATGATCGTATTCACGATCGGCGGCTTTGGCTCCATCCTGATGGCGATTTTGCTGTCACGCAAAGCTGTTACACGAGAAGTGATGGCGATTGCTTTGTTTCTGGGACTGGGGCCTCTGGGCTTGCTGCTGTATCTGTTAATCAAGGATGGCCTACAGCCTGTACCGTCGGATGAGCCAGAGCCACCAGTCAACAACTTCGGGATGCCTTCGCCAGAACTTGAGCGACCATTGCCGCCACAAACATCGCCGGCACAAACATCGAAAACAGTTGGTGTGCAGTTTGGAGAAGTGCATGTTCAGGTGCCAACTGAAAACTATCTGCACTACGCGGCCACCAAACGTCTGGGCTTAGTCTGCATTCTATTTTTTCTGGGCGGTGCAATCTATTCACTGACTTCCGTGCCGGCAGATGTACTGAAGGCCGAGTCGGTTGATGGTCGTCTTGTCAGTCGCATTGCCATGTTCGCCGTCGCGCAGCTGGCGGCGTGGGGTGGAGCAACGCTGGCTGTCTGGTATGCAGGGAGATTTCCGTTGCGTAGCTGGGGACTGCTGAGTTCCGTGATGTTTGGTTGTATCTTTGGAGGATATTTCTGGGCGACCGCTTTGCGAACGCCAGCTTTCAGTCAGACTCTGATAGGGATCGCCCTTCTGCCCACAGCTGGCTGGATTCTGTACGCTGGATTTGTGCTGCGTCAGTGCAGAACTCTGCCGCAGTTCCGAACATTGTTCGTTCCAACATCACAAAAAGCAGGGTTGCAAAAATGGTGGTTGCCCGTGCTTGTGATGGGATTTTGCGGTTACCTGCTGTTTATTAGTTCAGCAAAACAAACGGTGGTGCTGTCTAAGGAAGACAGCCATAAAGCCGCTGAGTTTGTTGCTCAACGATTTCACAAACCGGTTTCGGTACAGTCGATCGGCAATAATCAGGCCGTCGTTGCCATGCGGTCTGGATCGGCAGCCGCTGTTCTTATTCACCTGGTGAAGAAAGCGAACGGCTTATGGGATCTCGACCCCGCTCATCACGCCACTCAGATTGAAATCGGCAAAGGCGACACTTTGGGGCCAGCCAACGATGAATGGGGCGGTCTTATTCTGGATTGCGGCGATCCCGGGACTTTCGTTGCGATTGTCGGAATGGGGCCGCGCATTATCGAATCGAGTTATGAACTGCTTCCGGCAGGGCGACATAAGCTGCCGGTGGGGACATACGAAGTTTTAATTCTTGACACACAAGCTGGTTGGTTACGCGATGTGAAGTCTAATTCAAAGGGGGATTATGAGAAGCTCTATCCACGAATTGAGGAGCAATTCGAAAACGTGGAAATTGGAAGAAAGCCTTATGACGCTGATTCGGGTGCCTTTACATTTTCAGAATACAGCCCGTCATCGAAGGGCTCATTGGTCATCATCAAGCCCGGTGAATTCACATCAGTGGTCGCGAAACGCAATCTGAAGGAAATTTCTTCTGGAAGCTGGCAGTTCAATCGTGACGGGGCCGAACGATTTTTGCAGGGCCAGTTTTATCGATTTCTATGGAACGGTACCAAGTACTCACTGTCGGCCAACCAGGCAAAAGTGGTTGATGTGCTGTTGAAGCATCTTGCCGATGGACAACCGGCCATGCCTGAAGCAGACGTGATGGCCGCAGTCTTCGATCAGCCAGACAAACGCCCTGTCAGCGTGAAGGCTGTCTTCAACGATGGATCGCATCCAGCCTGGGAAATGGTCGTCACATCAACCGCCGGTGCAGAAGCGAATGAGAGCAGCATCTCGCTGATTCCGCTACTGCCAGAGCCACCGACTGCTGGCGAAAAGGCAAAAGCGGTGCCAGCTTTGTCAGATTTCGCAGCGGATGTTGAATAGAGAACGCACCAGGCGATCGCAGGCGAACTGTTAGATGAGCACGTTGACTCAATCGCGTCATATGAATCACAGCCCGCCTGGGCCGCGAGGCGGGTGGCCCCACTTCCTCTGTGAGTAGACGATGACAATATTGATCTGATTTCCATTTATGTATCCGTCGATGGCTCGTGCGAGTTCCGTTTGCAACGGGCAAGTTCTTTTTTAGGTGTGATTTTGAAACGCTTTCTATTCCTGAGAATCTGCGTGTTCAGAGTGATCGGCAGACCCGATGGATGATTGGTTGTCGTAATATGCGATTGTGGAGAGCGAGACATTTTACCTTTGGGCGGATGTTTCGTGGCAAAAAGGCTGACAGCCTTCAGAAATCGCGGATGGCGGATCGCAACAACGATCCTGCTTGCGGTTGGCTGTTGCGCGATGTGGCTGCCTGTGCCTCAGGTGAGTTCGCCGGGAAAAGACCGGTCCGAACCCTATCCCTGCATGGATCGCCCGTGCGGCTGTGCATCAGCCGAACAGTGCTGGAAGAAGTGCTGCTGTTTCACCAACCAAGAAAAAATTTCCTGGGCAGAACGAACCGGCGTGAAGGTGCCCGAATACGCTGTTGCCGCCGCGGGTCGAGAAAAAGCTCAGAAAACCGCGGCTACCGCTGCTCCAAAGTGCGAGCATTGCGTCGCCGCATCTGCAGATTCAGCGGCTTCGGCAACTACAGACGCTGCGGTGACGTCGAAGAAGACGAACTTGAATCACAACGCGGCGACACCGGAATTGTGTGGCGTGGCGTCAGAAACGAATGTCGTTCGCGTCGATGATGAACCTTCCTCAGCATGCTGCGACGCCGAACAGACAACGCCCGTTAAGGAAGCCACAGCGAAGCGCCGTCAGGATGCTGATGAACGTGCTCCGAGCTACTTCTGTGGAATTGCTGCATTGGAATGTCAGGGGCTGACGTCGTTGTTTCAGATTCTGTCGCTGACGATGCTGCCTGAAAAATCCTGTCCCGAAATCGAGGGCGAAGACATGTCATCGAACGTGCCTGCGTTCGACGTGTTGGTCTGCAGTTGCGAATGGCCTCCCCCTGAGCCTCCGCCGCGCATAGGCGTTGCAGGCTTCCGCGCTGTTCAGGCCTGATTCTTACAGCACCGTTGTGCTTTCATAGAACGCTGCCCGCTGCGCGACTTCTGCAATCAATACGTGGACGGCACTTCCAAAGTGCGACTCGTGTCCGCGCGCTCACGCTCAGTTTCAGCTCGCTCTCCACAAAGCAGCCTGTTCTGCATCGTGAGCGCGTGATCACGGGCCGCGCAGCTGGAGTCGTGCCGCAAAGCTTAACCCGTGGCCGAAAGGCCAGGCCGTAACAGCAACCAAGAACAAAAACCTGGCCTCTCGGCCACGGGTTAAACGAGTTGGTTTGGGACTTAAACCACCGTTATCTGTTTCATTGCACACATCGTAAATTGTCGCGGTCGGTGAATTCTGTTCACCGCTGCAGTACGCCGCGAATTTTTAGTGAAAGACAATTCCTTCATGGCTTCATTCAAGCAAAACAAAATCCGCAAACGCGGCTTCACTCTGATCGAACTTCTGGTCGTCATTGCGATCATCGCCATCCTGATTGCGTTGCTGCTACCGGCCGTGCAGCAGGCGCGCGAGGCAGCTCGGCGAACGCAGTGCAAGAACAATCTGAAGCAATTCGGGCTGGCGCTGCACAACTATGAAGGAACATTTGGCATGTTCCCGATGACAAACGCTCAGAACTATCTGCCGAACACTCAGGGATTTTCTCCTCAAGCTCGTCTGCTGCCTTACATGGAACAGGCGAACCTGCAGAATCTTCTCGACTTTACTCAACCAGCCTTCACCGGCCCCTTCAATGCGCTGGTGCCGAATCCGCAATTTGCATCTGCCTTCGCAACACCGCTGCAGGTGATGCTGTGTCCAAGTGATCCGGCCGAAACACAAAACACCGGAGCTGGCGGAGCTGTTTATTCGGGCCTGAACTACATGATCAGCTATGGCAGCGGCACCAATGCCAACTATGACCTGCGCTGGCGAACTGACGGGATCTGCTATGAAAATTCCAACGCGAAGATTCGAGACATCACGGATGGCACTTCCAATACGGTCATCATGAGCGAATCCATTCGCAGTGTTGGAGCCGACTTCACTCTGGCAGCTGGCACTCTGCCGAAGTTCAACTACCAGGCGACGTTGAATGGTTCGTCCGGCGTCAGTGCAGCTCGTCAGCCCGTTCAGGGACTTGCAGGATCAGGCGGCGGCTGGGTCAACGGGCCCGCTGGTGTGATCAACAACCCTGACCTCGCAACGATCTGGCCAATGAAGTCAACGTGGCGAGGTGCCGCAAGCGCTGCGCTTCGCGGTCGAGGCACATCGTGGGCGCATTCCGGTGCGATCAGCACATTGACGAACGGCTACAACACGCCCAACAGCAAAATTCCGGATGTCGTCATTCACTTCACCGGCTTTTTTGGCCCTCGAAGCTGGCACGTCGGTGGCGCGCAAGTGCTGTTGGGCGATGGCGCGGTCAAGTTTCTGAGTGACAACATCGACACGGTGCTGCATAGAGGGATGCACAGTCGCAACGGCGGTGAAGTGCTGGGTGAGTTTTGAGTTGGAAGTTGG
>ERZ887942.464-NODE-464-length-33104-cov-6.272353_pt1 | contig 33104 bp, 33 predicted proteins | sample MGYA00521099_ERZ887942 | MGnify/ENA primary metagenome ERZ887942 (study PRJEB32303, sample SAMEA104408605) | aquatic metagenome | biome: Brackish water; feature: Pelagic; material: water | place: Baltic Sea | collected 2014-06-07T06:48:00 | depth 16,251 m ...
GCCGCCACCACCAGTGAGTTGCAGTGGGTCGTCGATGCCTATTCGGTCATGTTTGCCGGCACGCTATTGCTCGCTGGCGCGCTCGGTGACCGTTTCGGGAGGCGGCGTGCGCTGATGATCGGGCTGGTCGTCTTTGGCGCTGCGTCCGCTGCTGGCGGGATGGCATCTTCTGTGGAGGTGTTGATCGCCTGCAGAGCCGTCATGGGCATCGGTGGTGCGTTCATCATGCCGGCGACACTTTCGATTCTGGCGCAAGCATTTACCAATCGCGATGAACGGGCCAAAGCCATTGGTATTTGGGCGGCGGTGGCTGGTGCGGCGGTAGGTCTGGGTCCGATCGTCGGCGGGGCTCTGCTCGAGCGGTTTAGTTGGTCCTCGGTGTTTTGGGTTAACCCGCCCCTGGTTGTCCTTGCGTTGATCGCGACCTGGTTTATCGTCCCGGAATCTAAAGATCCGGCAAGACCGCGACTTGACCTCGTGGGCGCTGCGCTGTCAACCGTGGGGTTGGTGGCCCTGGTGATGACGGTTGTGGAGGTTCCCGATCAAGGCATAACGGCGGTCACCGTGAGCTTGGCCGCAACAGCCGTGGTGGCGCTCACCTGCTTCGTGCTGTGGGAACGACATGTGGCGCACCCGCTATTGCCGATGAATCTGTTTGGTCAGAGCCTTTTTCGGGTTGCCATCGTGAGTGTGGGGTTGGTGTATTTCGCGCTCATGGGGGTGATGTTCTTTTTGCCGCAGTATCTACAGTTGGTTCAAGGATTTTCCCCGCTCCAGTCGGGCTTTGGTGTGCTACCCGGGGCACTGGGCTTGTTCAGTGCCTCGCTGGTGAGTCCGGCTTTGGCTGCTCGCTGGGGTGCTCGCACCATCGTGGTTTCGGGGCTGCTGCTGGTGTCGGTGGGCCTGGTGTCGGCCACGGGATTGACCACGTCATCCGCTTACGCCCACGTTGGTCTCAGTCTGGGTCTCATGGGTCTGGGGCTTGGGCTGGTATTACCCCAGGCCACAAACGGAATCTTGTCCTCGGTGCCCCAGCAAAAATCCGGCCTTGGTTCGGCGGTCAATGACGGTATGGGTGAACTCGGTGGCTCATTCGGGGTGGCCATACTTGGCTCAATCGTTGCCGTGTTCTACCGAAACGCGATTGACGCCGACCTTGCCGCAGCCGGTGACGCCATCGCCGGGGTTCCCACGAGCACGATCGACGCGGTTCGTGAATCGCTCGCCTCAGCTGCGCTCATCATGCGTCAACTGCCCGATTCTGATGCGGAGATGTTGCGAAGCGCCACCGGTTCGGCGTTCGTGTCTGGCATGGGATGGGCATTTGCGTTGGGTGCTGCGATCGCATGTGCTGGTGCGGTCTATGCCTGGCTTTCTTTTCCGCGACAGATGGTGGCGGTGGCCGAATGAGAGATGATGTAGGCATGACACCAGGCGGCTGGTATGCCGACCCATGGCTACCCACACGCTGGCGCTACTTCGATGGCGCGACGTGGACGGGCTGGGTTCACCCACCTGAGGTTCACCCACCTGAGGTTCACCCCCCGTCCCCCGAGGGTGTGGACGCCCAATGGTGGTGGGCGGGTGGCTCGCTGGTGGCGGTATTTATGGTTTCCCTCGCCCTGGCTTGGCTGGTCAATCGATAGTCCTGACCACCGAATGGCAACAACGGGGAACCAAAGCCCGCTGCGGCCCGTCTGCAAACCAATAGCCACTCACCTATAGCCGACGTACAGGGCAGGCAATGCTTAAGCAGACTGTGAAGCGACCGATCGTGTGGATTCCGGCCACGGTGGCGGTGTTGGCCGTGGCGAGCATCGGTCTCTATCTGTTTCAGCCATGGAAACTCTTCGTTGACCAGACCGTCAATGAAGCCCTACCCGTGGTGACTGCTCCGGCGGTACCCACCAGCCCAGCGCCAACGGGAACCGATCCAGCCGCACCGACGACTGAGCCGACCGTGGAACCTGTGCCTACCGAGCCGGTGATTCTTGCCGAGGGTACGTTTATTTCCCATGAGCACTCCACCGCCGGGGTGGCCAAGATCGTGGAACTGCCTGATGGTCAGCGGATCTTGCGCATCGAAGACCTCGATACAGACAACGGCCCGGACCTGAAAGTGTGGCTCACTGACGCCCCGGTAGCCGAGGGTGAATGGTACGTATTTGATGATGGCCGCTATGAGGATCTTGGTGGGCTCAAAGGAAATAAGGGCAACGCTAACTACCCGATTCCGGCCGATGTGGATATCTTGGGTCTGACCAGTGTCAGTATTTGGTGTGACCGGTTCTCGGTGTCCTTCGGCGCGGCTGAACTATTTCTGGTGGCCGCCTAGGTCCGCTGCGCAGGACTGGCAATCTTGGAGCCGCCTGTCAGAGTCGAACTGACGACATTCGCTTTACAAGAGCGACACTCTACCAACTGAGTTAAGGCGGCGAACCCGCTAAAGGTTACCCGGCTGCTTCTGCGGACACCACAGGTGTGCTCCACGACTAGGCTGGGTGGTTAATGGCGGCAGACCAAGAAATGCAACACATCGGCGCTGAAGCGGCATCTTTCATCGTCGTAGCAAACAGGCTGCCCATTGATGCCGTTGTAGAAGACGACGGGCAGGTGGACTGGACCGAGGCGCCCGGGGGTTTGGTTTCAGCTTTAGCGCCGGTGCTGCACGGTCGCGAGGCGGTGTGGATCGGTTGGTCGGGTGTGGCTGCAGATACCCACCCTGATCCGGTGGTTCCGCCGGCCAAGATGGGTTCTTATCACCTCGTGGATGTGCCGCTGTCTACCGACATGGTGCAGTTGTATTACGAAGGATTCTCAAACAGCACTTTGTGGCCGCTCTACCACGATCGAATTGTCGCGCCGGAATATCACCGCGACACCTGGAACTCCTACGTTGATGTCAATTTGCAGTTCGCTGAAAAGGCGGCAGAGGTTGCCGCACCCGGGGCGATCGTGTGGGTTCACGACTATCAACTGCAACTGGTTCCCTCCATGCTGCGCGCCCTTCGTCCAGACCTGCGCATCGGTTTCTACCTACACATTCCGTTCCCGCCGGCGGAGTTGTTCTTGCAGTTGCCGTGGCGCCAGCGCATCGTTGAGGGCCTGCTCGGCGCCGATCTCGTGGGCTTCCAAACACCTTTTGGTGCCAGCAATTTTTGCGAAGTGACCTCGCTGCTGCTGGGGCACGATTTTGATTTCGATGCCAATGACGGTGGCTGGATCGACGTGGCTTCGCCTCGCCGAGTTCAGGTAGATGCTTTTCCTATTTCGATTGATGTCGCGTCTCTGAGCGAACTCGCCGCTACACCGCGGGTGCAGGCGCGGGCCAAGCAGATTCGCCATGAACTGGGCGACCCGCAACACTTCTTGCTCGGCGTTGACCGTATGGATTACACCAAAGGTATTCATGTGCGCCTGCGTGCTTTCGTTGAACTTCTTGAGGACCGCATGCTCGATCCGGCCACCACGGTGATGCTGCAGATCGCCACGCCGAGCCGTGAGCAGGTGGAGGAGTACCAGAAGTTGCGCGAGGAGATTGAGTTGCTCGTGGGCCGTGCGGCGGGCGCTTTCGGTGAGATTGGCGAAGTGCCGCTGCGCTATATGTACTCGGGGTTGCCGCACGAGGAGCTTGCTGCGTTTTACGTCGCAGCCGATGTGATGCTGGTGACGCCTTTTCGCGATGGAATGAATTTGGTAGCCAAGGAATATGTTGCCTGTCAGGTGGACGACAACGGCAGTTTGGTGTTGAGCGAATTTGCCGGTGCCGCCCTTGAGCTGCCCCAGGCGTGGCTGGTCAACCCGCATTCGCTGGAGTCGGTGAAAGAGACGATTATGACCGCTATTGGCACTACGCCAGATGATCGCCGTCGCCGCATGGCCGCTATGCGGGCCTACCTGAGTGAACATGATGTGGCTCGCTGGGCGAGGGAGTTTCTCGAAGCACTCGAAGATACTCGGCCGTAGGCTGATTACTTGTGTGGCAGTGGGTGGCCCCGGAGCAGGTGGGCGGATTGCCGTGGTGGCCGGTGGCCTTGGTCATCGCCATCCTGGTGCTGTTTAACCTGCTTTTTCAGCGAGTAGCCCCTACCAACCAGCACCTGCTGTGGTCGATTGGTGGAACCTTTGGGCTATTGGCTATCGGGCTGCTCGACGGTAACTCCTGGACCGACATGGGGCTGGGCTGGAGTTATCTGTTCTGGGGCTTCATGTGGGCGCTGGCCAGCATCGCTTTGGTAACCGTGGGTTACGTCGTCACGGCAGCATTTCGTCGCGGCCGTGATGCCTTGCACGATGAACGAGTAAGTTCGCTGTCTGGTCCACGCCTGATGTTCAATGCGTTGGTTGAGGTGCCTTTCGGGACGGTGCTGTTCGAAGAAATCGCTTTTCGGGCGGTGCTTTTCGCCATGTTGGCCCGCAGATTCGGGGTGGTGCCGGCCATCATTATTTCGGCGATCCTGTTCGGGCTCTGGCACATTTTGGCGTCAATCGGGTCCCATGAACAAAGCGCTGCACTGGGCAGCGTTGTAGGAACGGGCAAACGTGCCGCGATTTTGGCCGTGGTGCTGTCTGTTGTGACCACGACCATTGCCGGTGTGGTCTTTGCGCTGCTGCGCATTGTGTCGGGCAGCGTCATTGCCCCGATGGGCCTGCACTGGGCAACCAATGGCCTGGGCTACTTTTTTTCTTGGAGCATTATCCGCGCACGCGCGCGACGTGACCGGCGCTGAGATGTCAGGATAGGGAGGTGCGCCAAAAACATGCTGAGAAAATCGTCGTGTCCAAAGTTGACGAAGGCGTAAGCGAAACAGTCACGGTGATTCAAACGCGCGGGCAGTTGATGTATGACCGGTGGTCGTCGGTTCCCATCTTTGTGGGCTCAATGATCTGGATCGTCGCCATCACCTTCCAGGTGAATCCAGACCTCAGCCCGATCTACAACGATGAAGGCATCGCTTTGCAGGGCATTGTTTTCTTCATCTTCCTTGGTGATTTGCTCGTTCGCTTCACTTTGACCAAGGAGCGCAAGGGCTTTTTCAAGAAAAATTGGTTTTTGTTTGTCGCGCTGCTTATCCCACCATTGCGCATCATCTTTTTGATTGTTGCGTTGCGCCGAACGGCTCGAGGGGAAGTAAATCTGACCGCACAAATCGGCCTCGCTACCGTTTACGCGGTCACGACCGTAGTGTTTGTCGGCGCCCTATTCACCCTCACCGCCGAAATCGATGCACCGAAAGCGACTATCACTTCCTATGGCGATGCCGTGTGGTGGGGGTTTGTCACGGTGACCACCGTGGGCTACGGAGATTTCACGCCGGTGACCACTACCGGGCGCACCATCGCGGTGGTCATTATGTTCACCGGAGCGGCTGCTGTGGGTGCGTTCACGGCGACGTTGGTTGCGTGGTTCTCTGCTCGTGCCGCGCGGCACACCGCTGCTGCCGGCGCCCAGGGCCCCACCGGCCCCGCCGCAAGGGAAGTCATCGACCCGGTGGCACCGGAGCCAGCCACGATCGAGACCCTGCACCATCGGTTAGGGGTGATGGAGGCCCACCTCAATGAATTGCTCAGGCGCATCGAGCCTGCATCCGTGGTCGAGAATGCGCTCGGGGCTGAGGCGCATGAGGCTCGTGTGACGGATGAGGTTTCAACGGGGCCGGACACACCCGCGAAGTCCGGGGGTGAATGACACCGGTGGTATTCGACCCCTACGATTGCGCAGAGCGTTGGCACGAGGATGTGCCTGGCGCTGTGGCGACACCGCCGCAACCGATCGGCAATGGAGGCGATGACACGATGGAACCGGTGCGGTCACGACTGGATCCGCAGTCTGCCGCCGAGGCAATGTCTGATCGAGATCGCCGCATCCTGGAATTTGAACGTCAGTGGTGGAAGTACGCCGGTGCCAAAGAGCAGGCCGTTCGCGATCTGTTCGACATGAGCTCCACCCGCTACTACCAAATTCTTAATGCATTGATTGATACCCCTGAGGCCATGGCCGTCGACCCGATGCTGGTGAAGCGGCTGCAGCGCATGCGCGCTACCCGTCAGCGCACCCGTTCGGCTCGCCGACTGGGAATCGAACTAGATCCCCGCTCCTAGCCCTGGGCGTTATCGACAGGTGCCCGATCCGGCATGGATGCCAGCGGCGGTCGCTCCCACACCATCACCTCGTGGGTTTTCGTGTGCAGTCCGTGTGCGTCGGAATAGAACTGAACCAGCGACGGGGATCTGGCTGGGTCCGCTTGCTGCCCTCGCCGAATCCGCGCATCCGGGTCAAGCCGGCGCAGCGCGGTCTGCCATATTTCCGCTGCCATGCGGCCCAGCCGCTGCTCGTCATGATGGCGATGTACCCGCACCCCCAGATCCACTTGGGCGATCGCTGACACCCCGAGGCTTTCGGCGGTATCCACTAGTAGAGCGAATTCCACCCCGTAGCCAACGGGAAAGGGTAGGGACTCCAGCAGGGTGCGACGCGCGGCGTATTCACCAGCCAGAGGTTGGGCCACTCCGGCAAGCATCGGCCAGTGGGCATTAAGAAGCGGTCGAGCCACCAGCTCGGTGACCCGGCCGCCACCGGCTGGGATCGCCCCGGTTTCGGTCATGAGTGGGCGTTCATAGACCGCTTTCACCAGGGCGATCTGGGGGTCAGCCAGCAGTGGCGTGAGTAGGCCGACGACGTAGTCGGGGGTGAAGGAATGCAGATCGGCGTCGATGAACACCACGAGATCGCCGGTGGTGGCTGCAAGCGCCCGCCACATCGCTTCGCCCTTGCCCGGGAGTACCGGCACGTCGGGATAGGCCGAACTGCGATCAAGGACGCTGGCGCCAGCAGCAGTGGCTACCTCCGCGGTGCTATCGATACTGCCCGAGTCCAAGACGACCAGGTGATCGACCAGTGGTGCGGCCGGACTCATCAAGTGTTCGCGAATGGCAGCGACGATGGCCCCTACCGTGGCCTGCTCATTCAGCGCCGGCAATATGACCGTGATGTGCGCGCCGTTTTTTCGGCCCACGAGGGTGGCGATGTTGGGCCACGGGGGAGCGAAGGTGCGCTGGTCGAACCAAGCTGTCGCCTCCGGCTCCACATTGCCCAGTCTGACCTATCCAACCGATTTGCACTCACAAGGGCAGAGTGCTAATACTGTGGGTAGCACTCGACCACGTTGAGTGCCAATCAGCAAGAAGAAATGAGCAAGGATCGGTGAGGTTCACGCCCGATGCGTGGGCCGTCCGTCGCGGGCACCGATCACCATTTCCAGTAGTTCCTGGAGGAACACCACCCCATGGCAAAGATGATCGCATTCGATGAGGAGGCCCGGCGGTCTCTTGAGCGGGGCATGAATATTCTCGCCGACGCCGTCAAGGTCACCCTCGGCCCCAAAGGCCGCAACGTAGTCCTCGAAAAGAAGTGGGGTGCCCCCACGATCACCAACGATGGCGTGTCCATCGCTAAGGAGATCGACCTGGAGGACCCGTACGAGAAGATCGGCGCAGAGCTGGTCAAAGAGGTTGCGAAGAAGACCGACGACGTTGCCGGCGACGGCACCACGACCGCCACCGTTCTCGCTCAGGCATTGGTCAAGGAAGGCCTCCGCAACGTGGCCGCCGGCGCCAATCCCATGGAGTTGAAGAAGGGCATTGAGCGGGCTACTGAAATTGTCTGCCAGCAGTTGCTGGACATGGCCAAGGACGTCGAAACCAAAGAGCAGATCGCCTCAACGGCAGCTATTTCAGCCGGTGGCGACACTGAGGTGGGCGAACTTATCGCTGAGGCGATGGACAAGGTCGGTAAAGAGGGTGTTATCACCGTCGAAGAGTCCAATACTTTCGGGCTTGAACTTGAGCTCACCGAAGGTATGCGCTTCGACAAGGGTTACATCTCGCCCTACTTCGTCACCGACACCGAGCGCATGGAAGCTGAACTTGAAGATCCCTATGTGCTGATTGTGAACTCCAAGATTTCTGCGGTGAAAGATGTGCTGCCGATTCTGGAGAAGGTCATGCAGTCGGGCAAACCGCTGATGATCATTGCTGAAGACCTTGAGGGCGAAGCACTTGCCACCCTGGTTGTCAACAAGATCCGCGGCACCTTCCGTTCCGTTGCCGTGAAGGCCCCTGGCTTTGGTGACCGTCGCAAGGCCATGCTGCAAGACATCGCGATCCTTACCGGTGCTCAGGTTATCTCTGAAGAGGTGGGCTTGAAGTTGGAGACCACCGACCTCAGCCTGCTGGGCCGCGCCCGCAAGGTCGTGGTAACCAAGGATGAGACCACCATCGTTGAAGGCTCTGGCGATCCCGATCAGATTGCTGGCCGGGTCAACCAGATTCGCGCCGAGATCGACAACTCAGATTCTGACTACGACCGTGAGAAGCTGCAGGAACGCCTGGCCAAGCTGGCCGGTGGCGTTGCTGTTATCAAGGTCGGCGCAGCAACCGAGGTCGAACTCAAAGAGCGTAAGCACCGCATCGAGGATGCCGTGCGCAACGCCAAGGCTGCAGTTGAGGAAGGCATCGTCCCCGGTGGCGGCGTCGCTCTCATTCAGGCCATGGCTGCTGCCAACAAGGCCATTGATGCACTCGGCCTTGCTGATGAGCAGGCCACCGGCGCGAACATCGTGCGCCAGGCCGTCAACGCACCGTTGAAGCAGATTGCGGAGAACGCCGGACTCGAAGGTGGGGTTGTGGCCGAGAAGGTCAAGGAACTCCCCGCCGGACAGGGCCTCAACGCAGCCACCGGTGAGTACGTCGACATGATCAAGGCCGGCATCATTGACCCGGCCAAGGTCACCCGTTCGGCGCTGCAGAACGCTTCTTCCATCGCGGCACTGTTCTTGACCACCGAAGCTGTGGTTGCCGACAAGCCGGAGAAGGACGCACCGGCCATGCCGGGCGGCGACATGGGCGGTATGGACTTCTAGGAAGTCCCAAGAAATATGGACTTCTAGGAAGTCCCAAGAAATATGGACTTCTAGGAAGTCTTGATTGATTGCTCCACATGTGGGGGCGGTACCCGATGGGTACCGCCCCCACATGCATGGGAGGCGTGCAAGGATCACCTGCCATGGGCACACCACACGCCACGGGCCACTGGATGATCAAGCCAGATGCCCTGGTCAACATGCGCACCGAACGCATCGGACCCACATCGCTGGAAGTGCGTGCCCCGGTCGCCGGTGGCGAGTTGACGGTGTCGGCCAAGAAGGTGGCGCTGTCGCTGCAACTGTCACTGGCCCGATTGAAGGCGTCTAACTTCCTCATGCAGGGTGCCGCACGTGCCCTGGTGAAGCGCTACGACGGTGATGTGTTGACTTTTGCGGCCGAGGGCGCCGTGGGGGAGATGCCCTGGCAGGTGAGTGGTCAGGCGAAGGCAGGCAGCGTTGATGTGCCTATGACCATCGAGGCATCCCCCGATCCGATCGGCGGACCCACCTCGTTGAGGGTGGGCGGCACCGTCACCATGAACGATATTGAGATCCCCATTCCAGGCCTGTCCGGCATAAGTTCGGTCACCTTCGATCTCACCGGTCTGCTCGACCTGATTTCACGCTGACTATTCGCTCAGATCAGATTCCTGTGCGGTTAAATCTGCTGCGTCCATAATGCGGTAGGCGTAGCCTTGCTCAGCGAGAAATCTTTGTCGGTGCTGGGCGAAATCGGCATCTACGGTGTCGCGGGCGACGATCGCATAGAAATGCGCGGTGCGCTGGTCGCTTTTGGGGCGAAGCAAGCGACCTAGCCGCTGGGCTTCTTCCTGCCGGGACCCAAATGCCCCACTCACCTGAATGGCTACCGCTGCCTCGGGTAGGTCGACGGAGAAGTTCGCCACCTTGCTCACCACGAGCACGCGAATTTCGCCGGTCCTAAACGCGGCGAATAACCGCTGACGTTCCTTCACCGAGGTAGCCCCGGTGATCAGCGGCACCTGCAGGTGTTCGGCGATGTCGCCGAGTTGATCTAGATACTGACCAATGACCAGTGTTTGATCGTGCGGGTGGGAATTGAGAATCGTTTCGACCACGGCATTCTTCGCCGGTGATGATGACGCGAGGCGGTATCGGTCTTCCGGCTCTGCCACGGCATAGACGAGACGTTCAGATTCTGGCAGGGTGACGCGCACTTCAAGACAGTCGGCGGGGGCAATGTAGCCCTGTGCCTCAATGTCTTTCCAGGGCGCGTCGTATCGCTTAGGGCCGATCAGGCTGAACACATCGCCCTCGCGACCATCCTCTCGCACCAGCGTGGCGGTGAGGCCGAGGCGGCGACGAGATTGAATATCGGCGGTGAAACGAAAGATAGGTGCCGGTAGCAGGTGGACTTCGTCGTAGATGATCAAGCCCCAGTCGTGGGTGTCGAAGAGATCAAGGTGGGCGAAGACACCTTTGCGCTTGGTGGTGAGTACCTGATATGTGGCAATGGTGACCGGGCGGATCTCTTTACGTGCACCGGAGTATTCGCCGATCTCATCCTCGGTCAGGGTGGTGCGCTTGAGTAGTTCATCTCGCCATTGGCGAGCTGAGACGGTGTTGGTGACCAGAATCAAAGTGGTGGCCTTCACCCTGGCCATTGCTGCTGCGCCAACGATGGTTTTTCCTGCACCACAGGGCAAAACGATGACGCCGGAGCCGCCGCTAATGAAACCTTCAACGGCATCACGTTGATAGTCGCGCAGGTGCCAGTCGCTTCCGGCTGTGTCATCGAGAAGGGCGATGTCATGTGCTTCGCCATCGACATAGCCGGCGTAGTCTTGGGCAGGCCACCCTAGTTTTAGGAGCAGTTGTTTCACGTTTCCGCGTTCGCTCGGGTGGATGATGACGGCGTCGGCGTCTACCCGAGCTCCAACGAGCGGAGCCATTTTTTTGCTCTTCAACACCTCTTCCAGCACCGGTACGTCGGTGGTGGTGAGGACCAGACCATGAACGGGGTGCTTGATGAGGCTCAGCCGGCCAAAGCGCGACATGGTTTCGGCGATATCAACCAAGAGCGCGTGCGGGACAGAGTATTTCGAGAAGTTGAGTAGAACATCAACCACCTGCTCCGCGTCGTGACCAGCAGCGCGGGCATTCCACAGCGCCAGCGGTGTGACCCGGTAGGTGTGAATGTGTTCGGGTGCTCGTTCCAACTCGGCGAAGGGTGCGATGGCCTTGCGGCACTCAAGCGCACTGGGATGGTCAACATCGAGCAGCAGCGTCTTATCGCTTTGAACGATCAGGGGACCGTCATTCATCAGACTAGGTGTCCTTTTCTCACGACGTCTTCGGTGAGGGCTGCTACGAGGGCGGCGCGTTCCCGCATGCCCTCGACGCTGGCCCATTCGTGTTCGGCGTGGGCGCCGTCGCCCACCGCGCCAAGTCCATCGAGGGTGGGAATCCCGAGAGCGGCAGTGAAGTTTCCGTCACTTCCCCCGCCCACCGCGCGGTGACCAGCGACAGCTACCTGGTGCGTGGCGGCAATGGCTAGGGCCCGCTCCACAAGTTCAGTGGACGCTGCCATCGCAGGTCGATTGATGCCACCGGCGATCACGCTGAGTTGAGCTTCGGGATTCTCCAGGGCCCAGCCGCGCACCAGGTCGTCAACGCGTTGCTGCTCGGCGAAGGACCACGCCCTAGCATCGACGCCAATGATGGCTCGGTCAGGCACGGTGTTATCGGTCACGCCGGCCCGCGCCGTGGTTGGTGTGACGGTTGTGGCCTCATGCGCATCACCCCAACCCGTTGCGGCAGTAATAAAGCGTGCTGCCTCGGTGAGTGCGTTGATACCTTTTTCTGGCTCCAAACCCGCGTGAGCGGCGCGACCGGTGATGAGCACCTGATACCAGGAGGTTCCCTTGCGCGAGGACTTCAACTCCCCCTCCACGGAAGGTTCGAGGACAAACACGGCGTGGGCGTGGCGAGCCACCGACTCAATCAGATCGCGCGAGGTGCCACTACCGATTTCCTCGTCGCTGGTGAACAGCATGCCGACATGTGCTGCATCACCGGGGTCCATAGCGGCTACCGCGGCCAGTCCCTGCACGATGCCGGCCTTCATGTCAAAAACTCCCGGGCCCCGCAGTCGGTCACCGTCCACCTGCCAGGGAAGTCGTTCGAGGGTGCCCTCTGGCCACACGGTGTCAAAGTGGCCGATCAGTAGGACGCGCGGTTGGGCAGCCCCCCAGCGCACCGCGGGTCGCCCACGATGGGTGAGCAGTTCCGCCGGGCTTGGCAACCAGGCGTTCATCTGCTCCACGAGCACATGAGCACACCGCGTGCACGCCTGTACGTCACTGCTTGGCGACTCGGTCAGCACAAGCGCTTGCAGTGAAGAAAGCATGCGATCGGTGAGTTGGGGGTCGCTGAGTACGCGTTCGGCCGGTGAGGTCACGTCGTCCATGGTCGCACCTCGTCGGCTAGCGTGCTGGGCGTGGTGTCCGCGATTGAGCAGGCGAAGGTTCGGGCAGGGGCTGCGGCCACGCGCGCCGGGGTGCAAATTGTTGAGTTAGACAGTGCTCGCGCCCAGGCCGATGCTCGTTGGATCTTTGATCAGGTGTGGCCCACCGTCGACGGCTCAACCCAGGTGCGCCCCAATCTGCTCCGGGCCATCGTGCACGCCGGGGGTTACTGCGTGGCCGCATTCGACACCGATACTCATGCCCTGCTCGGGGCCACCCTGGCCATTCTTGGTCAGACCCACGACCCCCGCGGCCTCGGTGCACCCCCCTCCACTGCCCAATACCGACCGGTCACGTTTTTGCACAGCCACATGGCCGGGGTTGTGGCCACCGCGCGCAATCGACATATCGGTACGGCCATGAAGTTGCATCAGCGATGGTGGGCACTGGCCCGCGATATCCCGGTCGTCACCTGGACCTTTGACCCGCTCGTACGCCGTAACGCACGTCTAAACCTGTGCAATTTAGGCGTCCTGGTGGCTCGCTATCACGTCAACTTTTACGGCGAGATGCACGACGCGATTAATGCCGGCGACCCCACGGATCGGGTGGTGGCTTGGTGGGATCTCGATAGCGAGCGAGCCGAAGCGGCTGCAGCCGGCGCGCTGGGGCCGATCAGTCACGATGCCGCAGTGGCAGCGGCGGGAACCATAGAACTTGTTGATACTCCCGAAGACATCGTCACCCTGCGCACAGCAGACTCCGCGGCGGCACAGTATTGGCGCCTACGCATGCGGGGACAACTCGTCGAGGCGTTCGATCGTGGGCGGATCATTGATGCCATCACCGACCAGGGTTCCTATGTACTGCGGTCACACTCCTAGGCTGCATGCATGACCGCTGGGATTGATCAGATCCGACTCCATCGAGTTGATATGCCACTCGTTCGGCCGTTTCGTACGTCTTTTGGCACCCAGGTGACCCGCGATATTTTGCTGGTTGAGGTGCGCACCACCGACGGTGTGCGCGGCTGGGGTGAGTGCGTGGCCATGGAGTGGCCGGGGTATTCCTATGAATACGTTGATGGTTGTGTAGATGTATTGACCGACCACATCATCCCCAAAGTTCTCACCACTGAAGCCCGTGATGACTCCATCGACCCGGTGACCATTGCGCGCAGGTTAGCCCCGGTGCGCGGATACCCGATGGCGAAAACAGCGCTGGCCACAGCAATTATGGATGCTTGGTTACGTGGGCGAGGCGAGCGCTTGCGCGACTATCTTGGTGCGGAATATCCCGAGGAGTTGCGCGAGCGCGTGCCGTGTGGTGTCTCGGTAGGTATCCCGATCAACCTCAGCATCAGTGACCTGCTGGACGAGGTCGCCGGTTATCTTGACGAGGGCTATCAGCGGATCAAACTCAAGATCGAACCGGGCTGGGACGTCGAACCGGTGCGAGCCGTACGAGAAACTTGGCCGCACATTTTGCTACAGACCGATGCTAATCAGGCTTACTCTCGCAACGATATTCACCTACTGAGAGCAATGGACCCCTTCGAGTTGCTACTGGTGGAGCAGCCATTGCCGGAGGAGGATCTGCTGGGGCATGCGCTGGTGGCCGAAGCGATCTCAACTCCGGTGTGTCTCGATGAATCCATCACATCCCTCCCTGTCGCTCAGTCGGCTCTTGCACTGAAGGCAACAAGCATTATCAATATCAAACCCGGCCGCATTGGTGGCTATGTCGAGTCGCGCGATATTCACGATTTTTGTCGTGAGAAGGGCGTTGCGGTCTGGGCGGGCGGAATGTTGGAAACCGGCATCGGTCGTGCGGCCAACGTGGCTCTGGCTGCGCTTCCTGGTTTCACCCTGCCGGGAGATACCAGTGCGTCCCGCCGCTACTACGGGGTTGATGTCACCGCACCGTTCGTGTTGGAAGATGGCCACCTGCGGGTACCGGAGGGGCCCGGTATCGGTGTTGCACCAATTCCCGAGGTCCTTGCCGAGCTGACAAACTGGAGTTCGTTTATCGGTCCGCGCTGAAACTAGGCGGTGTGTTCGGTTTCGCCGAGTTCTCGGGCACCGGACACCCGGGCAATGGCAATGTCGCAGACGCTGCCATCTCGACAGTCGACGCAGGTGATGAGGCCAGCTGCGACGCGCAACGGTGTGACTCGGTGGCTGTGGCGAACACCAGAATCATCGACGTAACCGATCACCAGATCGTATTCGGCGCCGATAGCAACGCGAACCAGGGCGAGGGATTCTTCTGCCGCTAGATCTGGCGCCCCGGTGGCAGCCGGTGCGGCACTGCTGCCGGCCAGATCCGGATGCAGCGACTGAACAATGGCGTCAACCACCGCGTCGGTACGGCTGCTGGTGAGAGTGTGGGAGACGCCTGACCCCACGAAACGAGGGCTTCGTTTGGGCGATTCAACGTTGATCGCGGTTTCGTTTCCGGTTACCTCAGCGATTGCTGCGAGTCCGAGGCTGTGTAGAAAGCGAAGGACCTCGGTTGGACTTGCCGTTGCCATGACCACCGCGTCAGAGATTGACTCAAGACCGAGGTCTGCGGCCCGCTGATCAGCCAAAACTCGAGCGAGGTCTGCGGCATCACTAAATCGAATATAGGCCGATGCAGCGCCCACCTGGATGCTCCCGTGTTTACGTTCAACATCGTGAACAAGGTAAGTCAAGGCCTGCGGCAGAGGTGTGAGCGAACGTTGCTGCAGCACCGCTACGATCTGGTCCGCTGACCAACCATGATGAAAACCGCGTGCCAGCGATGATGCGCTAAAGCGGTAAACCGTTGCCCCGCCAGTGCTTTCCACCTCGGCCAGTAGGTTCAGGTCGTGCGCGGCCTCGGCAATGAGGGGGCCGGGAGCCACGGCGGTGAAGTCGCCCTGCACGAGAACTTGATCAACCGGAGCCGGGAGGTAGCGGCGCACGGTGTCGTGCAGTGTGGCGTCGGGCGTATCGTCAATTAAGCATCGGCCCATCTCGCTGAGTGCGCCATGGCCGGTAATGCCAAATTGTTCACATTCGCTGAGGACAGCGTCGATTGCCTCGGTGGTCGAGCGGTGCACGAGTCGGGCTTGACGGTCGCTCAGGCAAAGCGCAATGTGGTCGGCGCTGATGACCGCTCCGGTAGGTGCATCTGCCAGCACGCGCAGAACAGCGGTGCGAAGGGCCGGGGCTTGCTCGGAGCGCACCTGGTCTGACAGCGGGTTGATTGCATCGCTGCCTGCTTGTGCGCGACTCACTAAGTGCGGTGCGCGCGGCATGTGCAGCCAGGCCCGAGCGAGATCGGTCCAGGCGGTGGCAAGGTCATCGGTTCGCCAGGAATCGAAGTCTGCGGTGGGCCGCCAAGCTTCGGGGGATTGACCGTCGCGGCCGAGTAGGCCCGCCGCGTGCAGAACCTCTAGCAGGGTCGCGGCCTGTTTTTCGCTGAGGCCGACAAGGGTGTTCGAAGCGGCGAGATCCTTGTGGGTGACCCCACTTTTGCGCAAAACAGCGGGTGCATTGCTCGACCAGGACTGGAGCAGATCAACGCTGTAGTTCACGACCGAGTACACCTGAGCAGCCGCGGCGGCGTTAACGCGTGTTGAGTCAAGGGTGTCGTTGATGGTGGGTTTCACCGAGGGCCATGCTGGCTGGCGAATGACGGCAGGGTAGCCGACCGCAGCGATGCGCAGTGCCATGCCCACCTCGCGCGGTAGGACAACCGAACTGTGTCCCTGGGGTACCAGCAGGTGGCGAGCGAGTAGCCACTCAATGGGTGTGGTGGCGGAATCGATGCTCACGTATCGGTCGGCATTTTTCACCGCCCCGGTTGGGGGCCCCCACAGCAATTGTTCGATTACCTCGAGGGCTTCTGTAGGAGCATCGGTTAGCAGGGTGGTGACGTCTGCGGGGGTCCAGGTGGCCATGTCGACGAATCGTTCGCTGCCTAGGGGTCCGAGGCCGCCGGGGTAGGGCCCGATCGCATCGCGAGCGGCACGGACCAGCCGCATCTTCTCCCCGCCCCAAACCAGAGCGCGTGACGTCAGCGACTGCACCGAGGCGAGGACAGGTTCATGGAACTCGGGGGCGAAACACTGGGTGACCGCGTCGAGGTTGATCGGCTCGGCAAGTGCGGCCATGGTTTCTAATACCTGCAATGTGAACCGGTCGAGTTCGTCTAGACATTGGTGGACCGAGACCGAGTCTCCGGCCCGCTGGGCCAGCGTGGTGATGTCGCGGGGGGCCGGTTGGGTGAGGTCGGGCCGCATCTGCAGGAGGGTGGTGAGTTCGAGGGCACTGCGCTGACGCAGGTCATCAGCGAGGCTACGCACATCCATGACCGTACCCTTAGGGTGATGGTCGTGATGCGGACGGTAACCGGTTTCGACCTTGACATGACCCTGGTGGACTCCGTGGACGGCATTGTCGCCTCGGTGCAGCACGTATGTCGGGGCTATGGCGTCGAGGTCGCGGCGGCCGACATTGCAGAGACGATTGGCCTGCCACTAGACATGGTCTTCCCGCTCTGGCTGCCCGATGAGCCCTACGCTGCGTTGCTCGCCGGTTACCGCGCTCACTACGCGGAATTTGGGGTGCCCCAAAGCCGACCGATGCCGGGTGCGCCGGAACTACTCGATTTCGTCCACACACAGTTGGGGCATTCGGTTGTGGTGACGGCTAAGCACACCCCCATCGCTCAACGGGTGCTGGAGGCGGCTGGCCTGCGAGCTGATCTGGTGGTGGGTGATCTTTTCGCTGAGGCTAAGGCTGAGGTGCTCCTTGCTGAGCAAGCTTCCTACTACGTGGGGGATCACCCCGGCGACATGATCGCCGCACGCCACGCAAACGCGATCGGCATCGGGGTGACGACCGGCCCGTCCGACGCTGATGCTCTCCGCGCGGCTGGTGCCGATGTTGTGCTCGCTGACCTCACCGCCGTCACTGACTGGCTACGCGCCAACACCGACAGTGCTTAGCGCCGCCGCCGTGACCGTGCGGAGCGGAGCACTCCGAGCAAGATGATGGCAAGACCCAACCCGGTGATCATGGAGAGAAACCACATCGCCGGGGGTAGATCGAGTGAATCAAAGATCAACGGCAACATAGCGATCACAGTGAAACCCAGACCTACCAGCGTCACGATCCCACCGATGCGCATCAAGCCATCACCAGGTGGGGACGGTGTCGGATTAGTCACCCCACCACCCTACGGCTAGCCTTAGAAAACTAAATCGGCAGCAGATCTTGCATCGCTGCACCGGCGCCACGAGTAGATAAGACGGGAGGTAGGGCAGTGCCCATTGGAAAAGTACGCTGGTACGACGTCGACAAGGGCTTTGGATTCCTCGTCACCGACGAAGGCGAGGACGTTTTCGTCCATGCATCGGCATTGCCCGACGGCATCACGTCCCTCAAGCAGGGCGCTCGCGTGGAATTTGGCATCGTCGACGGCAAGCGTGGCAAGCAGGCGCTCACCCTCATCGTGCATGAGCCTGCCGCCTCCGTGGTGAAGTCCACGCGCAAGCCGGCCGAAGACATGGCTCCCATCGTGGAGGACATCATCAAATTGCTCGATTCATCGGGCAATCAGTTACGGCGGGGCCGCTATCCCAGCGACGATCAGTCCAAGAAGGTTGCCGCACTTTTACGCGCGGTGGCGACTGAGTTTGATGTGTGATCCTCGCCCTCGACACATTGAGGCTGCTCAACCCTGTTGGAGGTTAACCCGATGACCCTGTGTCCTACCTATCGACGCGTAGCGTTCGCAGCGTTGGCTTCAGCAGCGGTGTTTGCGCTCACCGCATGCGAAAAACCCGGTCCGGGTGTTTCTGTTTTTTCTGGTACTTCCACCGAGCACAACCAGGCCCTGTGCTGGTCGTTCAGCGGGGAAACCCTCGAGCCGGACCAGTGTGCTCAAGATGTTGTCGAGGGTGCGCTAGCCGGACGAGGGGTGTCCTCCATACCCATTATCCCCGGTTCCACGGTGGGCATCAGCGTGGACCCCACGGTCGCTGATGCGGGCTGGGTGCCCGTGATTGGCTCACAGCGCCTGGTGGAAACACCCATCACCTCAACGTATTTTCGGTTCGCCTTCCCCGACCTTCAGGAGGTCCCGCCCAGTGGTGTGTCCCTCCAGATCGTGGCAGGCAGTGGTGAAATCACCCGCGGCATCTGGGTATTTCGGTTGATTCCTAATCCGGGTGTGGGGTGAGCGCTGTGCCGAGATCAACCACAGCTAAGGCTGCTGCGGGAAAGAACGCCGCGATCAAATTAGATTCGGCTGGGGCGAAGGCTGTTGATGTGGCCCGGGCGGCTCTTGAGGCGGAAGTTCCCGTCGAAGATATTGGCGATCATCTGCAGGCCGTCGCCGATGCCGAACGTGTCGTCACCCACTTCTTTCAATGCCTGAACACCGGCTACGCGGGTTGGCGGTGGGCCGTCACGGTGATGCGCGCTCCGCGGGCGAAAAACATCACCGTGTCCGACATCGTGCTACTCCCGGGGCCTGATGCGCTGGTGGCCCCACCATGGGTGCCCTGGCAGGAGCGCGTGCAGCCGGGCGACCTTGGCACCGGCATGGTGTGGACAACACCGGTCGACGATGAGCGCCTCACCGCTGGGTTTACCGGCAACGACGAACTTGACGGCCTGACCGAACTTGCCCCGCTGCATCCGTCGCAGTGGGAGATTGGCCTAGGCCGTGAACGGGTGCTGTCACCGGAGGGCTGGCTCGAGGCTGCGCGCCGCTGGCACGAGGGTGACTATGGGCCCTCAGCTCCGATGGCGCGTGGTTGCGAATTGAACTGTGCCACCTGCGGTTTCCTGGTGGTCCTTGGCGGGCCACTGGGCCAAGCCTTCGGGCTTTGCGCCCAGGCCATGTCGCCGGCGGATGGTCATGTTGTTGCCCTCGACTACGGCTGCGGAGCTCACTCGCAGGTGACCGAAGAGGTTGTGGTCCACGAAGTGTTGGTGCCGGTCACCGACGAACTCAATTACGACATTCTTGACCTGGGTCATTCTTAGATCAACGCATCGGGCGTGAGTTATGGCGTCGGTGACGTGCCACCACGATCACAATTCCGCAAGCACCGAGGCCTGCCCCGGCAACGCTGATGTGCAGTAGTCGTTCATTGCCGTTGGTGACCGCGATCACGATGGCGGCCAGGGCAAAAATAATTGTGCCGATCGTGACCGCCCACACTCCGGAGTCATCGCGTGTGCGTAGCGCTGGGTCGAGGCGGATGCGATCAATCGCAGAGGGTGCGGCGTGCTCGCTGCCGGTCATGGACATAACGTTACCGCCCCGTAGTGTGTTGTTCGTGTCCCACCGTGCTCGTCGATTCATCACCCTGGGTGTGCTTGCCGCTTTGGTCGTCGGCGGGGTTGTTGCCGCGCTGATTAACCGCTAATACGCGGGTTCCACGACGGGCACCACCGCAGGAACCGGTCGTGTCACGAGCAGGGTGAGGGCGAGGGCTAGGAGCACCGGAACAATAAGGAATGCCAGATGGACGCTGAATGCATCGGCAAGGACAGCGAGGAGAGCCGGAATGGTAGCCCCGGCCACTCCGATGCCGGAACTGGCGATACCGCCAGCCTTGTCGGCAGACCCGGCGGAGGCGCGCATGACCCGGGCCATGCCCAGGGGAAACTGCACGCTAATGCCGAGTCCGACCACGAATAGTCCAGCCAGCATGGTGAGCGTGTGCGGTAAGACCCAGGTGAGCGCGAAACCGGCAAAGAGAAAAATCATGGCCCCCAGCAGTACTCGTTCGGTATTCCAACGTTCGACCATCCACGAACCAAAGATGCGGCCAAGCAGAACGCCTACGAGTACGGCGGACAACGCTGCGGCCGATGCCGCCGATCCGAGGCCGCTGCGATCGCTGAGAAGGTCTGCGCTCCAGAACAAAAAACACATCTCTACTGCACTGGTGATAACCAAGACCCCGGTCGCCCACCAGGTGAGTTGCGGTAGTGCGCGCCGCGCTGTGCCAGGGGCTCGATGTGCTTCGCCGATGTTGTAGTCCCGCACGGATTTACCACGGACGATCTCCAAGACGATGGCGCTAGCCACCAGTAGCCACAGCGATAGCCGCCAGCCACCCAGCCAGGTAGCGGCCGCACCGAGCAGCAGTGGAGCCATGATGCCGAAAGCGGCTGCCACGGCATTACTCTCAGTAATGGCAGCATCCGCGGCACGCTTTTGCTGGGCGGCTAAGAATGCGCTGACGCCTACGACACAACCCGCACCTGCGGCAGAGGAAAAGAACGGGCCCAGCACGGTGACGCCGATGGGCCCACCGGAGATAAAGAGTGAAATGCCGATAATGAGGCTGATGGATCCGCCACGTAGCAGCCAGCCACGACCGAAGCGTTGCACCACGGTGCCCACGAGCAGCCCGGCGATGATGCCGCCCACGGAGGCCGCCAACGTAAACAGGCTAGAAGCGGTGCGGCTCAATCCTGTTTCGTCGCGCAACAACGACAGTGAAGGTCCTAGGGTGTAGAGGAACCAGCCGAATAGACCCATCTGTACATAGGACAAATAGGTGCGGCGATCCCGCGTCGGTGTGACCGTGTCAGGCGAGGGCGTCAACGACGTAGTCAATGCAGTCAATGAGCTGTTGAACATCGGCGGGTTCCACCGCCGGGAAAACCGCGATACGCAACTGATTGCGGCCCAGTTTGCGATAGGGCTCGGTGTCGACAATGCCGTTGGCGCGCAATGCTTTGGTGACGGCTGTAGCGTCGATGGAATCGTCGAGATCGATCGTCGCGACCACCCCGGAGCGAAGCGCCGGATCGGTAACGAAAGGCGCGGCAAAATCGCGCGCATCGGCCCAATCATAAAGTAGCCCCGACGAGGTCGATGTTCGTTCGGTGCACCAGGTGAGACCACCGTTGGTGTTGAACCAATCAACCTGTTCGGCCATGAGGTAAATCGTGGCGAGGGCGGGGGTGTTGTAGGTCTGGTCTAGGCGTGAATTCTCCAGCGCGATATGCAGGTCGAGGAAAGCCGGTGTCCATCGTTTGGTGGCGTGAATCTTTTCCACCCGCGCGATGGCAGCGGGTGACATGAGGGCAAACCAGATGCCACCGTCAGAGCCGAAACTTTTTTGTGGAGCGAAGTAGTAAACGTCTGCCTCGGTGGCATCAAGGGCCAACCCACCGGCACCGGAGGTGGCATCAACAATGTGCAGGGCGCCGGAGTCGACTCCGACCGGGCGCCGCACGGGGAGGGCAACACCGGTGGAGGTTTCATTGTGCGGGGTGCAGTAGGCATCAAGACCAGATTCGGGGGCGAAGGCCGGGGCGCTGCCAGGGTCAGCCTTGATCACGCTTTGCTCGCCGAGGTGGGGCGCGGTCTGAGCAGCTTTGGCAAACTTCGCACCAAATTCACCGAAGGACAAAAACTGCGCCCGATCTTCGAGCAGGCCGAAGGTGGCCGCGTCCCAAAAAGCCGTTGAGCCGCCGTTGCCGAGGAGAACTTCATAGCCCTCGGGCAGGGAAAACAGCGACGCCAGGCCAGCGCGCAGGCGCCCTACCTCAGACTTCACCGTTTTTTGGCGGTGCGAGGTACCCAGGAAGGTGGTGGCAACTCCGAGCAGGCCCTCAACCTGTTCGCGGCGCACCTTTGAGGGGCCAGCGCCAAATCGACCGTCCGCGGGGAGCAGGTTTTTTGGGATAACGATGTCGGTACTCACGTGCTCAGGCTAGGGGGTGGGGCTGCATCTACTCGCGGTGGGCTGCACCGTCGTCGGCCGCTGGCGGCAACGGGCCGTACCCGCTGGGGGCCACCATCTCCGCATCCCAACCTGGCACCATTTCGGGCTTGCGGGGGCGGGGGCCGATGTACTTCGCCGACGGGCGAATCAGTCGGCCGGTGCGCTTTTGTTCCAAAATGTGCGCACTCCACCCTGCCAACCGAGCGCAGGTGAACATTGAGGTGAACATTTCAGCGGGAACCTCGGCAAAGTCGAGCACAATTGCTGCCCAAAACTCCACGTTGGTTTCCAGAACACGGTCCGGTCGACGGCTGCGAAGTTCTTCTAGCGCAGCCTGTTCGAGTGCTGCGGCAACCTCATAGCGTGGCGCACCCAATTCGCGAGCGGTGCGTCGCAGCACGCGTGCGCGCGGGTCTTCGGCGCGGTACACGCGATGGCCGAAACCCATCAGTCGTTGGCCTGAATCAAGTACGCGACGCACGTAAGCCTGCGCGTCGCCGGTGCGCTCGATTTCAGCAATCATGCCGAGCACTCGAGCGGGCGCACCACCGTGCAGCGGGCCACTTATTGCGCCGATCGCCCCAGAAATTGCTGCCGCTACATCGGCTCCGGTGGAGGCGATGATGCGGGAGGAGAAGGTGGAGGCATTCATGCCGTGTTCGGCAGCCGAGACGAAGTAGGCGTCTACGGCCTGGGTATGGCGGGGGTCTGGCTCGCCACGCCAACGCACCATGAACCGCTCCACGATGGTGCGGGCCCGGTCAATTTCTGCCTGCGGAATCATCGGGACACCGAGGCCGCGGGCACTTTGAGCGACGAAAGACATCGCCATCACTGAGCTGTGGGCGAGGTTGTCTCGGGCGGTGTCGTCGTCGATGTCCAATAGTGGCTTCAGGCCCCAGGCGGGGGCGAGCATGGCGATGGCCGATTGCACGTCGACGCGCACATCACCGGAGTGCACGGGAAGGGGATAGGGCTCTGCGGGAGGCAGTCCGGGATTGAACTCGTTGTCTACCAGCAGTCCCCACACGTTGCCGTAGGAGACTTTCCCCACGAGGTCTTCTATGTCGACACCGCGATAGCGAAGCGCCCCGCCGGCGCGATCAGGTTCAGCGATCTGCGTCTCGAACGCGATGACGCCTTCTAGCCCGGGCACAAAATCAACCATGTAGACATTCAACTCCCCCAGGTCAGCCTGGGCTGACCTGGGTCATGGTGAGATATCGATATGCCTGAATCCAACGCATCAGAAGCCACTCCGGGTGTCCCCGCCGCGGCCATCCGTGACCTGCGTGTTCACTACGACCTGGCCGCGCTTGATATTGCCGACACCGCTGAGACGCCGCTTGCACAGTTTCGCTCGTGGTTTGCCGATGCGCAAAGCGCTGAACTGATTGAACCCAACGCCATGGTCGTGTCCACCGCAACGACCGATGGGTCGGTGAGTGGGCGCACCGTGTTGTTGAAGGAGGCCGACGCTCGCGGGTTTGCGTTCTATACCAATCTTGATTCCCTCAAGGGTGAACAGTTGCGCGCAAACCCATACGTAGCAGCGGTTTTTCCCTGGTATCCGCTGCATCGTCAGGTTGTGGTTTCTGGGCCGGTGGTGCCGGTGCCGCGTGCAGAAGCTGCCGCCTACTTCGCGTCTCGGCCGCGAGAGTCTCAATTGGGCGCTTGGGCGAGTAAACAGTCGACGGTGATCTCAGATCGAGAGGTTCTGCACGACCGGTTTACCGCTATGGAGCAGCGTTTTTCCGGCCGCGAGGTGGAATTCCCGCCGTTTTGGGGCGGATTTATCATCCAGGCGCACTCGGTGGAGTTCTGGCAGGGCCGGCCGTCGCGATTGCACGACCGCATTGTTTATCTCACCGATGATGCCCAGCGCGGGCTTTCCGAACCAGACGCTTGGCGACGGGAACGACGCTCGCCCTAGCGGGGTAGGGATCCGCTCAGAATTGCGGCCACGAGATCGTCGACGCTCACGCCACGTTCTTTGGCCAGCGCCTTGAGTTTTTTGCGCACTGGTTTGGGTATTTGCACGCTGAGGTCGACCAGTTTGGATTCCTCGGGCTGTATGACGGCATCAGCGGTGGTGGCACCACCGCGCTGCGGACGAAAACTGGTGGAGCGGATGGTCGGTGTCTCCGTTGTTGCCCGACCGCTAACCGGGTGGACACCGGCATCGGGTGCCTTGGTGAGCGCGGGCCGCGGTGCCGGTGCCGATTTCGCCATGGGATTAGCCTAAAGCCGACGGCTGGTGGGGCAACTGCTCGGTCAACATGAGGTCAAGAAGGTCGTCGAAGGCCTCGGTGACATCGCGCGCACCCGGTGAGGGCCAGGCCTGCACGGGTAGGCCAGCGCCCTGGGCCTGCTGGACCGCGGATCGTTCGGGTATCACCGGTTCCAGGACCAGATCCGGATAGGCCGAGTGCAGTTCCTTCAGCCGAAATTGATGTTCGGTCAGGTTGGGTCGCATGCGATTGACGACGATGCCTGCGGGGCGCAACCCAAGATTGATGGATTCGCGGGCCACGGCGATGGCGTGCAGGGCCTGGGCCGCTCCACGTAGCGCGAAGAAGCCGGGTTCGGTGACGACGAGGGCGGAATCGGCTGCGGCCAGGCTATTGCGGGTGAGTTCACCCAGTGCGGGAGGGCAGTCGAGCAGCACCAGGTCGTAGGCGTTGGTGACCCCGGTGAGACTTAACCGCAAGCGTGCGGGTGCACCCACCCGGTCCACCGTTTCGCGGTGGGCGAGAGCTTCTTCTGACGGCAGGAGATGCACTCGCGGACCCCAGCCTGATTCGATGACCGCTTCAGCAGCAATCCCGGTACGCCCATCTGCCAACACGTCGTTGAGGGTGAAGGTGAACGGTGGCGGGTCCATACTCAAGGTGGCATTGGCCTGTGGGTCGCAATCCACCACCAGCACCGACAGATTTCGTGCCCAGGCAGCACCGGCCAACCCGAGGGTGACGGTGGATTTACCCACGCCCCCCTTGAGCGACAGCACCGCCAGAATCCGAGTCATGAGTTAGGAGTCTGACACGCTGGCCTTCGCGCGAGCGAACCGATCAAGGGCATCGCGGCGTTCTTCAGCATGATCCACCATGGGTTGGGGATAGCCGTGGCGATAACCCTCGGCCTGCAACCAGGGTGTGTGGGCGCTCTTTCCGGGCAGGTGCGCGAGTTCTGGCACGTAGCGACGCACGTAGTCACCATCGGGATCAAATCGTTCGCCCTGGCTGATGGGATTGAAAATGCGGTGGTAGGGCGAGGCATCGGTTCCGCAGCCGGCGGTCCATTGCCAGCCGTGGGAATTACTCGCAATATCGCCATCGCGTAGCCACCGCATGAACTCTTTGGCCCCGCGCTGCCAGGGGAGGTGCAGGTCTTTTACCAAGAAACTCGCGACCACCATGCGCACCCGGTTATGCATCCATCCTTCAGCTCGCAGCTGTCTCATGCCGGCGTCAACGAATGGAAAACCGGTGCGGCCCAGCGCCCAGGCCTGGAATGCATCCTCAGCCTCGGCACCTGAGTTCCAATCTATGGCGGTGTCGAATCGCTGATCAAGGCTGACCCGAGAGCTCAACGGATGGCGATCGGTGACGTCGGCGTAAAACTCGCGCCACGCGATTTCTTTGCGGAAGGTTTCACTGCCGAGATCATCGCCGAGTTCGGCCAGGATCGTGCGTGGGTGAATTTCTCCCCACTTTAAATGGTGGCCCAGCACGCTGGTGCCGGCAAGGTCAGGGCGGTTGCGTCGTTCCTCATATTCGGCGAGACCGCTGTGGCGAAACGCATCCCAGCGATCCAAAGCCGCCTGTTCACCGGCCGGCGGCAGGGTGATGCCCATCAGGTCTGGTGTCTGCGGCCAGGGGTCACCGGCGAGGGGGGCGAACCACTGCGGTGCGGTGGCTGGGTCAGCGGCCGGGGCTCGCCAGCCATGATTCACCCAGGCCCGATAAAACGGTGTGTACACCCGATAAGCGCTGCCATCGGCTTTGGTTACGCGTCCCGGTGCGATCGCGTAGGGCGAACCCGTTGCTACCCAGTTGATGCCCGCAGCGGCTAAAACCTGGGCCACATTGGTGTCACGTGTCCGGCCGTAGTGTCCATAGTCGGCCGCTACATGCACCGCCTTAGCGTCCGCTGCCCGGGCCACCTCGGGCACGATCACGGTGGGATCCCCCACGCGAACGATGAGTCCGCCGTCCAAATCGGCGTTGAGCGCTTTCAGGGACTCCAGCAAATAGGCCTTGCGCACCGAACCGGCGGGCTCCCACACGTGTGGGTCTAGGACGAACAGCGGACATACGGGGCCGCTATTCGCCGCCGCAGTGAGCGCGGGGTTGTCGTGTAGGCGCAGGTCGCGGCGAAACCACAGCACGGTAGGCATGTGCGTCAGCCTAGATCGCCGTCGTGCGGTTGAATACACAACATGAGCGGGGACCTGATCGACACGACGGAGATGTATCTGCGCACCGTCTATGAATTGCAGGAAGAAGGTGTTCCGCCGCTGCGCGCCCGCATCGCTGACCGGCTAGGCCACAGTGGGCCCACCGTGTCGCAAACGGTGGCGCGAATGGAGCGGGATGGTCTGGTGCATGTCGCCGACGACCGGCAGTTGGAACTGACCGATACAGGTCGCGAACAGGCCATGCGCGTGATGCGCAAGCACCGCCTCGCTGAACGACTCCTCGTCGACATTATTGGGCTGCCGCTGGAGCAGGTGCATGCCGAGGCATGTCGGTGGGAACACGTCATCAGCGACAACGTCGAACGTCGCCTGCTGGAAATCCTGGATCACCCCACCGTGTCTCCCTTTGGCAATCCGATTCCGGGGCTGAGCGAATTAGAACCGGATTGGGCTGAGGTGGTCGAGGTTGGCGGAGCGGGCGCTACTTTGGCCGCCGTGATGCTGGGCGGGGAAACAATGCTGGGTACGGTGCTGCGCATTTACGAACCTGTCCAGGTGGATACCGCATTGATGGTGGCCTTCGATGCTGCGGGAATCAGCCCCGGTGCCACCGTGTCCATGCGCCGCCTCGGTGGCGAGATCGTGGTGGAGCGCGATGGCCAACGCGTGACGGTGTCGGCAGCGGCAGCCGAACACATTCTGCTCGCAGACGTGCGCTCGGGCTGACCTGCATCGTTCGTGCCGCTACCGAGCCAAAACTACCCCCGGGGGTATGCTGAGTGCTTACCTAGTAAATCGTTTCCTCGATCCCATGTGAGGTGGTCGCTATGTCCGGTAGCAGCGCCGTTGAGTCCGTCGTTGGCCCTCTGCCTTCGGTGGATGCTGTTTCGCTGACCACACCCATGGATGAGGCGTGTCGCAGCGATGTGCTGACGCGGCTGCGTCGGGTGCAGGGCCAGGTCAACGGGATCATCAACATGATTGAAAACGGGCGAGATTGCACCGACGTAGCGACGCAACTGGCTGCGGTCTCTCGTGCCCTGGACCGCGCCGGTTTCAAAATAATCTCCAGTGCCCTGCAGCAGTGCGTGCAGGCGGAGGAACGCGGCGAAAAAACTTCCATGACGCCAGAGCAGTTGGAAAAACTCTTTCTCGCGCTAGCCTGACCTATTGTGAGTGCACCCACGAACACGGCAGCACTTGATTCCCTTCGCCCAGGATGCCTGGCCGACCGCGTAGCGCTCGTTACCGGGGGTGGATCGGGTATTGGCGCAGCTACCGCTGCACTTTTGGCTTCCCTCGGGGCCACCGTGGCTGTCACCGGCCGACGCGCCGATGCACTGCAGGACACGGTGAATGCAATCGAGAAAGCCGGTGGTGCGGCGATGGCTGTGCCCTGCGATGTGCGCGAACCCGAAGCCGTTGACGCGATGCTCGACGCGGTACTGGAAGCCTATGGCCGCATCGACATCCTGGTGAACAACGCGGGTGGTCAATTTGTTTCACCGGCAGAATCCATCTCGCACAAAGGTTTTCGTGCTGTCACTCGCCTCAATCTTGATGCCACCTGGTACATCTCCACCCAGGTCGCATCTCGTTCCATGCTGACCAACAGGTACGGCAAGATCATTAGTGTCACCATGACCCCGCGCCGTGGAATTCCGGGTATGTCGCATTCCTCAGCGGCGCGTGCAGGGGTAGAAAGCCTGACTCAAACCTGGGCCATGGAATGGTCGGGGCGCGGCATTCGCACAACAGCGGTCGCACCGGGCATTGTGCACACGCAGGCGTGGGGGCGCTATGGCCTCGACCCGGAACTCACGGCGAAGATGGTTCCGCTTCAGCGCCTGCAGGCCGCAGATGAAGTTGCTGCCGTAATCGCTTTTCTCGCCTCACCAGCCGGTGACTACATCACCGGGCAGGTTATCGTGGCCGATGGTGGCCTTGATATTTCTGGGCCGGGCAACATCGTGGCCGATCACAGTTGACCCACTATCGTGGTGCCCCATGGCCCGCGAACCTGATCTCAATATCCTTGGCGAACCTCTTCACCCCTGCGGCACCGACCCGGTTACCGGGTTTTATCGCGACGGCTGCTGTTCCACCGGCCCCGAAGACCGCGGCTCCCATACCGTGTGTGCGGTGGTGACCGCGGAATTCCTTGACCAGCAGCGCCGGGTAGGAAATGACCTCATCACCCCGCGGCCCGAATACGACTTCGTGGGACTCAAACCAGGTGACCGTTGGTGCGTGTGCGCGGCGCGGTGGCGGCAGGCCTATGAAGATGGTTGTGCCGCTCCCGTAGTGCTCGCCGCAACGCATCGTGGGGCCACCAGGATTGTCGACGAAAGCACGCTGCGTGCCTTCGCAGTTGACGTGCCAGGTGATGCGTCAACCCTGCTGTCGTAGTCGGTGGCGCACTACTAAGCGCGCCAGGTCTCTCCGGAAACTCGCAGCGGCACACCAGATGCACCGTTATCGGCGAGCTTTACCCCGAGAATCTGGTGCAGTTCAATGGTGTTGAGCTCAAAACCCAGCCGCGAGGCAGCCATATACATCCGCCACACGCGTGCCGCGGGTAGCCCGGCCTCATTTACGCATTCCTCCCAGTGGGTATCGAGGTTGTCGCACCATTTTGCACAGGTGAGGGCGTAGTGCTCACGCAGGTTCTCGTCGTGGCGAATCTCAAAGCCGGCGTCGTTCATGTGGCTGATGATCAAACCGATGGAGGACAGTTCGCCATCGGGAAAGACGTAGCGGTTGATGAACGAACGCTTGTAGTGGGAGGGTTCGGAACCGTCTGGCCTGGTGATCATGTGGTTGAGCAGGCGACCCTCGGGGCGCAATTTATCGAGCAGGAAAGCAAAATATGCGTCGTACTGTCCTCGCCCAATATGTTCGGTGAGGCCGATGGAGGAGACCGCATCGAAACCTGTTTCGCGCACATTGCGATAGTCGCTGAACCTGATCTGGGCGCTGTTTTCCAGACCGGCATCGGCGATCGCGCGCTGACCCCATTGCGCTTGCTGCTCACTCAACGTGACACCAATGGCGGTGACGCCGTAGTTCTTTACCGCGTGCAACACCATGCCGCCCCATCCGCAGCCCACATCAAGCAAGCGCATACCGGATGTGAGGCCAAGTTTGCGACAGACCAGATCAAACTTTTCTTCCTGCGCCTGCTCAAGAGAGGCATCTGCAACGGGGAAAACCGCGCACGTGTAGGCCATAGATGGACCGAGGACGCGGGAATAGAACCGGTTGCTGACGTCGTAGTGATGCTGGATCGCTTCAGCATCGCGGGTTTTGGAGTGTCGCCTGCCGCGCAGCCGTCGCTCCAGAGCGGGCGGCTCGGGTCGTGCGAGGGCAAAGGGGAGGAACTCCCGGGCCAGTTTGGTGCGTGCTCGCCACGAGACGTGGTCTAGTGGCATTGGGTAGAGCCGCCGCAGAAACTCATAGGCGCTGCCATGAATTTCCATGTCGCCGCTTACGTAAGCTCGCGCGAGACCGAGTTGGTTGGGAGCCCCCGCGAGGTACTGCATTGCCCGCGGTGTCTTGATTTCCATGATGACTTGTGAGCCGATGGTATTGAATTCACTACCGTCGTAGCCGCGGAAACCAACCCCGCGATCAGCGGGGACGACGGTGGCAAACGCCGTTGCTAGGTCCATGTGTGTGCCTCTCCCTATGCCCGGGATGGGTCGCTATTACCGGCGTTAATTTTAGCCGCCTCGCACGACTTTGTCGTAGAGATTAAGAAATTTGGCGCCGGGATCATAGGTTTTTTTCACCCTCGCATACGTTTCGCCGCCGTAGATCGCGTTGAACTCGTCACGTTCATAGTAGGAGGAGGAATATAAGGACTTACGCCCGTCGAGGTGGGTAACGAACTCCTCAATGCCCCGGTTGACAACGCCAGCGTCGGGGTCGCCACCTGCGGGCAAGGCAACCGTCGACCAAAAACCCACGTTCACATAGGTGGTGTGTGGGTCGAATTCATACAGTGGCCAACGAGCTGCCGTGTCTCGCTGGCGAAGCGGGCATACCCAGATGGGTTCAATGCCTACGTCCCGGTGAAAAAACTCTAGGAACTCTGGCAGCGCGGCCAGGGGGACTTCAATGTCTTGCACTACCTGTTCGCGAGCGGGCCGCCGACGTAGTCGATCGGTACGGCGGGAGAACTGGGTGCGTCGATCCCAGGCGATGATTTTCCAGTAGGCGTCGCTGCGCAGCTTGCTTTTCGGCCACAGCCGACGAATCCAGGGTCGCTGTGTGCCAAAGGCCCGCGAACACCAGAACCAATCGGTATCCCACCGCCACAGGTAGTCGCCAATGGTGAGGAGATCTTCGGCTTTGGTCTGGATGGATCGGTAGTACACGTTCATGCCGGTGTAATCACTGGCTGTGAGTTTGCCCGGGTCAGCGGTCATGGTTCCTAGCGTCAGGTATTGCTCGGTGGGGCTGAACACGGTGCCGTCAAGATAGTCAACCGTTTCGCCGTCCCATGCACCGGTTTCGGTGATGGTAGAAAGTGCGGTGGTCATGTGCTCAGCAGAAGCAAAGGGTATGTGGCGCAACCGGACATAGGGCTGCACCGGTTCAAGTTCGATCTTCAGTCGCAGTGCGTAGCCGAGGCTTCCGTAGGAATTGGGAAACGCATAAAACAGGTCACGATGCGGGTCATCGGCCGCGCCGCTCGCGGTGATGATGTTGCCTGCACCGGTGAGAATGTCCATTTCAAGAACCGACTCGTGTGGCAAGCCACTGCGAAAACTTGCACTTTCAATTCCCAGCCCGCTGACGGCGCCACCGAGGGTGATGGTTTTCAGTTGAGGCACGCACAGCGGGGTCAGGCCGTAGGGAAGCGTGGCATCAACGAGGTGTTCATACGTCGTCATGCCCTGCACCTGCGCGGTTCGGTTCACCGGGTCGATGTAGAGCACGCCATCGAAAGCAGAAACGTCGAGGCCGGTTGACACAGAACTGCGCTGGCGAAACAGATTGGACGTTGATTTTGCCAGGCGAACCGGGGCGTTGGTGGGCATGGCTGCGAGCTGCCGCTGGAGGTCAGCAACGCGCCGGTCATAGGCCTGCTGCCAGGTGGCCGGCACCCCTATTTGCGGACTGGTGTCCCTGGTCATGCACCTCACCGTACCTATGCGACAAGATGGAGGAGTGACCCAGGATGTTTTGGCGGTGGGCTCGGCCACGCCACGACGCGACATCCGGCCTGGGTTCGTGATCGCCTGGGTTGGGGTCGGGTTGGTTTTTGCCCTGTCGGTGATGACGGTGGCGGTGACGACGATCGGGGTGTGGGCCACTCGCACGGTTGAAGCTGATGCGCTCATGACGAGGGTTCAAGCATCGGAAACGGTGATGAGCCGCGTTCAGGAAGATGTCGCCGCGGTGTTCGCTGAATTGGAAGGTCCGGAGGACTTAAACCCAGCCACCCGCCAGGATCTGTTTGACCAAATTACTGATATTGCTGCTGCTGGAGAGACCGCGATCGCGGCTGCTGGTAGTGACATCGCCAACCTGCAGATCTCTTCGTGGAATCCAGCGATTGAACAAGCCCGCATCGCCTACCTTGCTCACAACGCCGCCTGGGTCAATTATATGGCCGCTGCCGCGCAGGACCCCGGTGAGATTTTGCTACCCCAGCCGGAGGTCAACGACACCTTCTTCGCCGCTAAGGAACCCCTGTGGCGGGCTGTCCCTCGATTCGACCCACTCGAGCTGCGGGCTGAGGTACTCCTCTTTTACGCCGATGATGAGGGCGATGCTTCAGGAGGTGGCGGCATTGTCGCTTGATGCATCCCTATGTTGAGGACGTTGCTGATCTTCCTCATCGAGGTCAGCCTCATCGTTGTTGTCGCTCGTTTCCTGCTCTATAAGCCGGCCAAGGCAATTGCTGAACGGTTACGCCTGAGCGAAAGGTCATCCGGCCAGGTGCTGGGTTACCTCACCAGTGCCCCAGAACTGGTCACCACGATATTTGTTGCGCTCAATGGGTTCATGGCAGCGGTTGCCTATAACATCCTGAGCAGCAACGTCATCAACGTGATACTCGCGTTTTCTGCTGCAGCTATCTATGGCAAGTGGCGTGAACTTATTTCACCCCGACTTTGGCGCGAGCAGTTACTCATTCTTGCCAGCATCGTGATTCCGATCGTGGTGCTGGCCACCGGGCAGGTCGAGGCCGCCTGGACCATCCCGGCGTTCCTCATTGGCTACCTCGGCTACGTGCTGGTCATCCGGAGAATTTCGGCTGACTCGCCCGTGCCGCATGAAACCGATGAGTATGTGCACGTGGACGTCGACCATCGGCTCAGTACTCGCTGGTACATCGCACTTAACGCCAGCATCATCGTTGTCGCACTCGCTGGCCTGTACTTCGTCGGTGATGCCTTGGGCTCCACGGTACGTGAACTTGGCACGACGTTTGGTGTGCCCGAACTGGTACTTGGCGTGGTCATTGGTGTCGTCACTAGTCTGCCCGAACTCACTACCTTCTTCGCCAGCTACGGCTGGCACAAAGCGCAGGGCTCCACTCGGGCCACTGAGGAGGTCAGCCACAACCTACT
>ERZ887942.466-NODE-466-length-33020-cov-11.586622_pt1 | contig 33020 bp, 27 predicted proteins | sample MGYA00521099_ERZ887942 | MGnify/ENA primary metagenome ERZ887942 (study PRJEB32303, sample SAMEA104408605) | aquatic metagenome | biome: Brackish water; feature: Pelagic; material: water | place: Baltic Sea | collected 2014-06-07T06:48:00 | depth 16,251 m ...
ATTTAACGTTAAACTCTAATTTTAATCGCTACGGATTTTAGGGACCCTTACAGAAGAATAATCATGTGACAGCAGCTGGAATTCCTTTTGCAGTGACAGTGACAGAGCTTATGAAAACAAAATTGAAGAATTAGCCAACGCAAGTTCAAGCACATTGCAATCCTCCTACGTGCGGTTGCAAAGAGCTTTCTCGCCAACGCTAAAAACGAAATGAATAAAATAAAAACGGCATCTACAAGAGTAAGGGTACTGGAAGTACTTATTCTTCGGTGAGGATCAGGCCCAACTCCCTCGCCTTTTTCTTCAGTTCTGAGATCTCCTTCTTCCTTTTGTTTCGCATCTCTGCCTTCTCCTTTTCAGCCTTTACGTAGGCTTCAAATGCTTTAGAAATATTGTTCGCAACTACCCTCTTTTGCGAATCGGGTAGTTGATTGAAAAAGGATTGGATCTTCAAGCCTTTTGGTGTTGTGCCTTGCCCTATGTATTCGGCAAACAACTTCGCCACTTCTGCTGGTTTCATAAGTTCAATCTATAATTTGTTCTCAGAGGTAAATATATAATTCTCACTAAGGCAATTCTTCTATTTTCCACTCCTAATAAAAAAACTACGGCCAAACTCCATTGCCTTTCTCCTTCGTTGCACTCCGGTGAACAAAGGTGGGATACTGCGCATAGCCAAACCGTTGTAGCCAATCTTCGATCGAACCCTACTCCAAACCCTCCCACCAATCTTCTCCGGAAGATTTCAGCGTACTTAACGAACCCAAGTTGGGGGTAGAAAGAGGCAAACCCTTGTTCCTGGCTTCGGCAGCGAAGCGCTCGATTGGATCTTTCCAATGGTGGAGCGCAAGCGCAAAACCGCAGCAGTGAACCGGCAAAGCTCTACTCACTTTTGAATCTATGGCCGCCTGCACGGCCTCTTCTGGATACATGTGAATCTGATGCCAGTTTTCATTGTACTGTCCGCATTCCATAAAGCCAAAATCAAATGGTCCAAACTTATCGCCGATTTCTTTGAAGTGATCGCCATATCCGCCATCGCCGCTCCAGAAAATCTTGTGCTTGTTGGAAATCATCACCCATCCACCCCAAAGGGATTTTGCTCTGTCTTTGAGTCCTCTTCCAGAAAAATGCCGCGATGGAGTGAAAGTAAATTGAATGCCTTCAAAACGCGCTTCGTCCCACCAGTCGAACTCTTGAATGTTCTCGGATGGAACGCCCCAAGCTTCTAAGTGCCGCCCGACTCCTAGAGCCACAAACCACTTCTTCGTTTTTCCCTTGAGTTTCTCGATGCTGGCCAAATCCAAGTGATCGTGTGTCATCAAAAGCAAGTCAATCTCTGGAAATTGATCAATGAGATCGAGGGTGTTCTCCGAGAAACGCTTCGTAGTAAAGGGTGCAATGGGAGAGGCATTGGGGCCCAGCATTGGGTCCATTAAAATCGTCTTGCCCATCCATCTGAATAAAACTACGGAGTGCCCGTACCAAATGAATTTTGGCTCATCGCTTGGCGCCAGGAAAGCTTCTCTATTGAAGGTTTCTACTGGCAGAGGCGTTTTGGGGTTGCGGCCAGCCCGCTGGAAAAACTGCTTGTAGAGCAACTTTGGAAGATCTTGAAAACTGAACTCCATGCTGGTCTCTGCCAGGTTCATGAACTTACCTTCTTTCCAATTCTCCGACTGCGCGTATTTCTCTTTGTGCTCGGGCTTGAGCTTGCCTCCAAACTGCTTGATCATTTGTGGGGATATTAATGGAATGTTCGTGCCAAGGTCCTATTTCGCTACAACAATTCCTTCGTCGATCAGCTGCTGCAATCCGTCTTCCATGCTTTCTTGAAGTGGCCTGAATTCCATTCCAAGTTCTTTTTTGATCTTAGAATTATCGCCGCTCCACGGCACATTGACATTGTCCTTAATGAATCTCCTTGTGTAGTTTTTATTGATGAGAGGTGCAACAATCATCAGCAACCATTTCGGCAAGGCTTTCTTTGGAAGCGGAAAGCGATCTCCGTATTTCGGAATCAAGCTCATGGCCATCTCCAGCAAATCTGTCTCTGTTCCTGAAGTGATGTAACGACCTTGAGCCACTGGAGTGAAGCCTGCTTTAAAATGCGCTTCTGCAACATCCCGAACATCAACAACTCCAAAACCCAATTTGGGAGCTCCCATCTTCATGGTTCCATCCACCATCTGCATCAGCACGCTTTGACTTTCAGAGGTGGTGTTTTTTGGATTCAGTGCAGGGCCCATCACAAAACTTGGATTGATGCAAACCAAATCCCATTGAGATTGAGCTTTCTGCATTTCCCAAGCCTTCTTTTCGGCTAAGGTCTTGGAATAGGAATAAGGGCCGTGCTCAAGCGAGGAAGTGGTGTTCCATATTTCTTCGGTGATTTTACCACCCGGTGCATTTTGAGTATCGATGGCGTCGCCATAAATAGCAGCACAGCTGCTCGTAACAACCACTCGCTTCACGCTTGGCGTTGCACTGGCTGAATTCAATACATTCTTGGTTCCATTTACCGCTGGATCGATCAAATCGCGTTGCGCATCTTTCACGTCAAGAGCAAATGGTGAAGCTGTATGGTACACCAACTCACAGCCTTTCATGGCCTCGGCATAAGAACCTTCTTCCAACAAATCAGATTTGAAGTAGCTTATGGAGCCTTTGGATTTTGCCGCGATTTCATCGAGGTGGGCAAGCTTCGCTTTATTGTCGGGGTTCCGCACCGCCGCGTGAACATCAATTCCTTCTTCCAGAAGTTTTTTCACCAACCATCCAGCTACATATCCCGTTGCACCTGTTACAAGCACAGGTTTTGTTTTGTCTATTTCAGTCATAATTTTCAGTTGTTCTTCAAGAAGACAATCGAGATGAAGATTTGATCAAATGTAAAGTTCATTCAGCTGGTCGTTTAAGATGGTGTGAAATTCTATCCTAATATGAAAAGAGGCTGGAAGCTTTGCAATTAAAGAAAGCGCACCCACAAAAAATACAGACTAAAGAGGGAGAGAAAGGCGATTCCAAACAAACTTAAAAGACGAAGCTTTCTGGAAGGCCTGTCGCTTGCTGGGAAATTCTCGTGTGTTACGGACCGGTAGTTTAAGAGTGCCAAGGCCGGTGCAGTGAGAAATGATATCGTGGTAGCCATATCCACCAAGCCGCGCATATTGTCGGCAAAAAAGACGAGGATCAACATACTACCAGCAATCAGAGCGATCAGAATCCGGTTGTACAGCTTCTCATTGTCCACCTTTTGGTTTTCAAAAAAGATGAGTTTGAAGGCCGGTCGCAATACCCTCGGAAATGCATCCAACAAGGTCAAGGTGGTAGAGAACATGGTGGTAAATGCTGCAAGGGCGATGAGAGGAAAGGCCCAGTCGCCCAAAGAAGCTGTGTACATCTCTATGAGCTTTCCGGCAAAGGCTGCTCCACCCGAGGGCAATTCTTCCCCTGAGCCATACACAACCATACTTCCTAAAAGAAGAAATCCCGCCGCCAAAACAGCGGTTCCCCAGTAACCAACTTTAAAATCAAAAAGGGCTTCCCGTTTCGTGTGTTGCTTCTGCCCCGAACGATTTCTTGCAACCGTCCACACCGAGTGCCACACGGCTATGTCGATTGGTGCGGGCATCCATCCGATGAGGGCAATGAGAAAAAAGAGGTGTTCGTCGATCCGAAATGAGAAGGACTTCTGCAACGATTCCAACTTATAGAATTCACCCGTTGCCGCAGAAACAACAGCTAGGATTGTGGTTATGGCCAATACCACGATGATGATCTTCATAAGCTTGTCGAGCACAGAATAGCGGCCCAAAAACAGAACAAAAGCACACAAAGTCAGCATGAGCCCCGACCACTTCCAGGCGTCCAATTCCAAGCCTGTGATTTGCTGAGCAATGCCTGCAGTAACAACCGTAACGGCAGCCTGAACGATGAACATCGTAGAAATGGTGAGAAAGAGAAAGAGCATCAGGGCCCATTCGCCCTGCCATTTGTAACCGGTCAACAAGGATTTTCCAGTCACAGAAGCGAAGCGCGGTCCGGCTTCAAAAAAGGGATACTTAATGAGGTGAGCCAGCACAATCACCACGAGGAGAATACTCCCAAACTCTGCGCCAGCGCGGGTAGATTGAACCAAATGCGACACGCCAATGGCAGCCCCTGCATAGAGCAATCCAGGACCCAAACTTTTCATCAATTCTCTATATTTGGCCAAGGCACATTAGCTTTCTTCAAAACTAGTTATTGTCCTTGCCTTCCACCTTAAATTCTACCAAGTACCTCCGTGTTTCGTTCAACTAACCTTTTCCGCCTAAGTTGGCTCCTCACAATTCTCAGCGGAATTTTTCTGTCGTTCAAAGCATTGCGGGAACCCGATCTGTGGTGGCAACTTCGAAGCGGACAGTGGATGGTCGAGAACTTCGCCGTGACCCGCAGCGACCTTTTTTCCTTCACCCAGGAGGGAGTGGAATGGATCAATGTGAAGTGGTTTTTTGAAGTCTTGCAGTATTTCTTCGCCTCGCTCGGCGGACCAGAATTGCTGCTCTTGATGCAGACGTTCGCAAACATCCTTCTGCTTTGGATGCTCTACAAACTAGCTCAGACGGTGTATTCACTACAGCTCGTTAAAAAATTTCAAGTTGGAATCGCCTTCATCATCAGCGTGCTCAGCTTCCTCTTCGCCATGGACTACCGCATGGCTGGACGACCTGAAATGGTTTCTCACGTTCTCAGCTTGGCCTTTCTTCTCCTCCTTTTGAATCATCGAAGGGAGAAAAGCAAAGGAATCTTCTGGCTCATTCCACTCCAGCTTTTTTGGGCAAACAGCCACGAGGCCTACGGAACCGGCTTGGTCATTCTGGTGGTGGCAATTGCAGCCCATCTGTTCGAAAGCCGCATTCGCAAGTGGGAGCCGCTCGACAAAAACTTCATGCTCTCGAGCCTTTTGGCCATTGCGTCAACAGGCATCAACCCACGCGGACTGTACCTCTTCATTCATCCCTTCAACATCTTCAACCAGGTTGGCGACAATAAGTTCACTACCGAGCTTTACAACATTCAAACGAACTATTTCTGGCAGCAAACCGAAGCTTGGTTGGCCATAGGTGTTCTATTCATCTGCCTCATTGGCTTTTTTCTTTTCCGGAAAAAGTTGGGATCACCGGGAATACTCAAGCAATTTGGGCTCGCATACTTCGTGCTCTTCGTTTTATTCATTTACCTCGGAAGTACAGCGCATCGGAACCTCACATTCTTTTTCATTTGGGCCTCTCCACTGCTCCTTCTCACCATAGAATCTATTGGCCAGTGGAAACTCAAAAACATCAAACTTTTTGGAGCTCGACCTTGGGTGTTTCCAATATTTGCTCTTCTGCTTTCAGTATTTTGTTTGGGCTATGTGCTTTCAGGAAAGTACTTTGAACGCTTCAACAATCGGGAACGACTCGGTTTGAAGATCTCACCCATGTTCAATCCAGTGGGTGCCGCCAATTTCTTGAAAGAAAAGAATGCCGCTGGAGCTACCATCTTCTCCGACTATCTGGCCTCGGCCTACCTCATGTGGGAATTGCGCCCAGAATTTAAAAGCTTCATCGACCTGCGGGATCTCGACATCTACCCGGCTTCCTTTTTCAAAGCCTTCGAACAACTCTCCGTTGAACCTGCGGGCTTCGACAAATTCGATGAAGAATACCACTTCGATTACGTCGTTTTAAAACGACTCTACATGCCCAACTTACATCGCTACATCAGCAATAAAGCAGATTGGCAATTGGTGTATGGCGATGCAATTACGGTAGTCTATCAGCGGACTGATGCAGCGGTCCTGGAAATTCCTTTCCGGAGGGTCGAGCAACCAGAGAGCTCCACTTTGGCAAGCCTTCTGAACTTCCCAATATCGCCTTTCATACCAGAAGAGACCATTCCGAGCCCTTACCTCACAGCAGCCGAATATTATCTGACCGTCGGTCGTTTTGAACTGGCTTGGACTGCATCCCAAAAAGCTTTGGAAGAAGATGCCTTAAACGACAAACATCGTCGGATGGCTCTTCAAATTCTGGTTCAGAAAGCGGCTTCTTCACAAACACAAGAGGAGCTTCGCTCCTACTTCGACATCGGGCAAAACATTCTCAATCAGAAAACTCCAAAAGATTGGAATGCCTTCGATTATCTAGAACACGGCCGCTTGTTTATGTCCATGGGCGACGCCATCAACGCCATGGTTCAATTTCGAAAATCGGCTAAACTCAGTGAAGGAAAAGACATCTATTCCCTCATGGCGCAATGTCAAAATCTGCTGATGCAAGTGGACCCAAACAATCAAACGCTCTATGCGAAAAAGTGGTACGAATACATGCTCAAGGCCTACAGCTTTGCTCCAGATGATCCTACCCTAAACTTCAACCTCGGAGTGAGTTATTGCCAATCGGCGCGTTGCCAACAAGCCGAGCCTTTCTTGAAAAAGGCAAGTTTCCAAACCAGCTTTTCGGATCAGGAGCTGAAGGCTTTGGCAGAATGCAAGAAGATCTGTAGAGTTTCGAATTAAGGCTTTACAATGCGCTCGTTGTGCACGACTTTTCCTGCACGAATCACTTGGCACAGATAAGTCCCTCGTGCAAACAAACTGAGGTTTAAGCTAACCTCACTTTTACCGCTGTAGGATGAAATGTGCACATTGGAACCCTTCATATCGCGCAAGCGAACTTCCCAAAACTCATACTCTCCCACATCGGTCAATCGGATGTTGAGTTGAGATGAAGTAGGGTTGGGTGAGATTTGAATGCCCGACTCATTCTCTACCTCTTCATTTGAAAGTGTTTGACAGTTCAAGGTCTCCGTCAACACATCTTCAACAGCCGGGTCGGTATCGCTGGCAGCGATCAACAATTGACCTTCAGAAAAAACGGAAGTCATACTCCCAGAAACCTGAGCCAACTGCACGAAGTAGGCTTTTCCATTTTCCAATCCGGGAACTTCAAAGCGATTCGTCCCTTGAAATCGATAGAGCTTATCGAATTGATAAATCGTATCTGTGCTGCCCAAAGTGTACACTCCCAATCTGAAATCGTACGGACCAGAAGAAGGTTCTGAGACCACAATTTCTGGCTTTCCAGAACTCGTTTCAACACTAAAGCTCGGCGTTTTTGGTGCATTCGCTGCCACAATCATCGAAAGGGCATTCACGGCAGAATTGCGAGCCAGGTAATTGAAGTCGACATAGAAACTGTCGATGCTACCGTTGTTGTCGGTATCTGCACCAATTACATCATCCTCCGAATGCTGTCGGTCGTGGTAGTTGGGATCGTTGTCGCCCGAACCATTTCCATGCTCCACGGCTGAAGTAAATCGAATCGCATTAAAACCATCTTCTCGAAATGGAATGTGATCTCCTCCTCGTCCCGTACGATCCTCTTGATTCATTATTTGAATCTGCATGGGAACTTCAACGTTTCCTGCCAGCTTTTCTTCGTAATTCAACTTCACCCAACGAGCCAAATTTCGGTTGCCTAGAGTACCAAGAGGGCTTGCGAAAATTCGTAGTCGGGTGCTATCAACATTGCCTTCAGCGGCACAAACCGTCGGCGGAGACGCAGTTTCGCCGCACATGACACCTCCAACGATGTCGTTGTTAAAAACCGCTCTTATGTTTATGTCGTTGTCGACACATAAATCCGAAAAAGCACGTCCACCAAGAAGGCCTTGCTCCTCACCAACTGTGAGCATAAAAACCAGAGTTTGCTTTGACTCAAGTTGATTGAGCACTCGTGCGAGTTCAAGCACAAGCACACTTCCAGAACCATTATCATCTGCACCATTTGCTTTGCAGTTCGGGTCGCAGCGCGTTCCGCAACGAGAATCCAAATGCGCTTCGATGAGAACAACTTCACTTCCTTCAATGCCCGGGCGAATCGCCAACACATTGCGCGCACTGACATCACCGCAAGCATGCCCGATCACATCGAAGTCGAGGTATGAAAACACCATTCGATCTCCAGCTGGATCAAAACTTTTGAATTTGCTCATGGCCCACCGTCGAGCAGGTCCAATGCCAATATTGTTTCCGTTGGTATCCGAGAAGGTATTTCTATTGTGATATGACGTGAGGTTGAAGAGATAATTCTCCAGCGTATCGGCATTGATGGCCGCCTCTAAATCGCAAATGCTTTGGTCTACGCTCGAAGCAGTTCCTGTATTGTACTGTGCAGTTCCAATGCCCTTCAAGACGCTTAAGGCCTCAGAGTTTGACAAACGTACGTTGGTTTGGGCAAGAAGAGCAAAAGGTAATAGACCGAACAGAAGGACAAGGATTCTCATTGTTCGAAGTTAGGAAATTCATGTGCAAACCAATCTAGCCTGCTTGGGCCAGAATGAGAACTTAACTTCTACTCACGAACCAAATGACTCCCAAGCAGAGGACGAGATTGAGCAGAACGTTCAAACTTCCATAAAGGTGAAAGCCGTTCTGAAAGAGTTTGAAGGTCTCCAAACTAAAGGTTGAAAAGGTGCTGTAGCCGCCACAGAGTCCCACCACGAGAAAGAGATAAACGAGTTCGCGCTGCTGAATCCATCCCTTTGCTAGAAATACGGCAGAGGCCAAAATCAAACAAGCTATGGTGTTGGAGACTAAGGTTCCCAGTGGGAAGTTCTCGGAATAGCGCGCAGCAATCAAACTTGTAATGTAACGGAAGGAACTTCCCAGTCCGCCACCAATGAATATGACAAGAACTTTATACAAGGCGATTGAGGACAAATTTGCTCATCAGAAAATATAAGAAACTTCCCGAGGCCAAGCCCCAGAGAAGTCCACCCAAAATATCTGCAGGATAATGCACTCCCAAATAAATCCGACTGTAAGAAACGACGGCAGCCCAAGTCAACATCGAAACCCAGATCCAGCGTTTTCGCATCAAAAAGGAGAAGTAAGTCGCCAAACCAAAGGTGTTTGCGGCATGACTGGAAATGAATCCGTACTTACCGCCGCAATGTCCATCCACAATGTGAATCATCGACATCAAGTCGAGGTTGTGACAAGGTCTATAGCGCATAAAGACCTTCTTGAAAAGATGTACTGAACCCAAATCTGTGAAGGCCAGCATTACTCCAAAAGAGAGAATCACCAAAGGCGCCAAACCCTTGAAGCCGTACTTGCGGTACACCGAGAAAAGAATGACTAGGTAAAGTGGAATCCAAATGCTTTTACTGGAGATCAAAGCCATAACTGGATCCATGCCTTCGGAGTGCAGCCCGTTCAGGAAAAGAAACAGTTGTTGATCTAAGCTCTCAAGTTCTTCCATCATCCCTCAATGCTCTTCCAAATCGCATCCTTTAGGGCTGGTATGTTGTAACCCGAAACGGATGAGAAGAAGATGTGCTCCAAATCACCCAAATCAGCAGATATTTCAGACATCAATTCTTCATCGAGCATATCGGCTTTACTGATGGCGAGCAAGCGTTTTTTATCCAACAACTCTGGATTGAATTTTTCCAGTTCTCCCAATAAAATTTCATACTCCTTCGCAACATCATCGCTGTCGGCAGGAACCATGAATAGAAGCGAAGAATTCCGTTCGATGTGGCGTAGAAACCGAAGACCCAAACCTTTTCCATCACTTGCTCCTTCAATGATTCCGGGAATGTCGGCCATTACAAAAGAGCGATGGTCGCGGTAGGATACAATTCCGAGGTTCGGGGTAATGGTCGTGAAGGCGTAGTTTGCAATTTCGGGCCGTGCTGCCGAAACGGCACTCAATAAAGTCGATTTTCCGGCATTCGGAAAACCTACCAGACCAACATCAGCAAGTACTTTCAATTCGAGGATAAACCATTCATCCTTCCCTACTTCACCTTCTTGTGCGTGTCGAGGGGTTTGATTTGTAGGCGTCTTAAAATGCCAGTTTCCCAATCCGCCTCTACCACCAGGCAGAAGAATTGCTTTTTTCCCTTCCTCTGTAATTTCTAGAATTTCTTCTTGAGTCTCGGCATTGCGCACTACCGTTCCCAAAGGAACATCTACAATAACATCATCTCCGTTCGCTCCTGTTGCTCTTTGTTTTGAACCGTTGCCTCCACCTTTGGCAATCAAGTGCTTGCGGTATTTTAGAGGGAGTAAGGTCCACATCTGGCGATTACCTCGAAGAATGATGTGCCCGCCTCGTCCGCCGTCGCCACCATCGGGGCCACCTTTGGCAACATACTTCTCGCGACGCAAGTGCGCAGAACCTGCACCTCCTTCGCCTGAGCGGCAGTTGATTTTGACGTAGTCGACAAAATTTGAAGTTGCCTCCTTTCGATTGCGTGAAGGCATAGGCTTAATTATAAGTCTTCGATTACCGAACAGATGTCCGAAAAAATGCTGTCGATGGAACCAACTCCATGAACGCCTTTGTATTTATTCTGGCCGGAGTAAAACTCTGCCACGGGCATCGTCTCATCCTTGTACACTGAGATGCGGTTGTTGATCTTATCCAAGTTCTGGTCGTCTATTCTTCCCGATGTCTTCCCGCGTTCCAAAAGGCGTGTGCGAAGTTCATCGCCTGGAACTTCAAGGGCAATCATGGCGTCGATGGCCAACCCATGCGATTCAAGAACAGAATCCAATGCACCTGCTTGAGCTACAGTTCGTGGAAAGCCATCGAAAATGAAGCCCTTTGCTCCCTTCACACTTTCAATTTTGTGCTCAATCATTCCAATAACAACATCGTCTGGAACCAGATTTCCAGCATCCATTAATTTTTTCGCCTCGAGCCCTAGTGTAGTTTGAGCTTTAATTTCTCCTCGAAGAATATCGCCTGTAGAAAGGTGAATGAAGCCATACTTCTCGATCAGTCTTTCCGACTGAGTTCCTTTTCCTGCCCCGGGTGGGCCGAAGAGTACAAGATTTGCCATAGTCTACTGTTCAACGAACTTATAAATATCTCTAAGATTTCTCCCTTTTCCTTTGTAATCCAAACCGTAGCCTAGCACAAAATCATTTGGGATTCGCAAAGCCCACCAATCCACCTTGTCTTTATGGCCATGGGCCATTGGCTTGTAGAGAAAAGTTGCGGTAAATATTTCTTTGGGCTCTTTCTCGTTAAATTTTTTGAGAAGAGTGTTGAGGGTGTTGCCCGTGTCAACAATGTCTTCAATGATCACAACTGTCCGCCCTTTGATTTCTCGATTTAATCCGAGAATGGTATCCACTTTTTCACGTCGCTCACGCCCTTCATAAGAACCCATTCGAATGAAGTCGATTTCACATTCAAATTCAAAATGCCGCATCAAATCGGCAGCGAACATAAAGGCGCCGTTCAATACAACGATGAAAACTGGCTTCTTGTCAGCGAGTTCTTTTTCCATCTTCATAGCAAGATCGTAGATCACTCTTTCTATGAGCTCATGCTTCACATAAAGCTCAAACCGATCTCCATCTATATCAACGTGCATGTCCTTTATTTGGGCTCAAAAGTAGTTTTTTTAGAGGCCAAAAGGGGATTAACTTTGTAAGCTATGAGGATGAATGAGCGTCTTAAACTCTGTGCCCTTGCTTTTGGCATACTCGCGCTCTCATCCTGTCGGACCATCTACTATCCGAATTTGCAAAACGTTGCTGATCTTCAAGGAAAAAACGATGCGAACATTGTTTTCAACCCGAGCAACCTTCAAGCTTCTTGGGCTTTCACTGAGCATTTTTACCTACAAACCAATCTGCAGTTTAAGCCTTCAGCCTGGAGCGATAATCCCGAAGCCGTAACAACTGATTTTCGCGCAGACCGGAAGCTGGCGGAACTTGCATTGGGATATACCAAGCCCTTTGATGATCAAATTCGATTCGAAATTGGCGCAGGAGCTGGCTTTGGCGAGAACATCTTTGAAGAAGAACGCAGCATCATCGACGGCCCCACCCGTTACCTCCGGTACAGCAGCCAGCTGACCAAATACTACTTCCAGCCAGCGCTCATTTTTAGGCCTCGCCCTGGCATCGGGATGACATTCTCCATGCGGGCCTCTGTACTAGATTACTACAACGTTCAATCGGTCAACTACAGTTTTGAAGAACTGAGCAGCCTCAATCTACTGGATTTGAACGTCAGACCTCATGCTTTTGCTGAACCCGCATTTGGAATCAATTTCTCGAAAGGTCGCCTGAGATTGCAAAATCAAATCATGTGGATCTACAGAGTCTCGGATACACCCATCAACCATCAACGATTGAAGTTTTCCTTCAGCCTCATCATGAAATTGAATGGGAAGTACTTAAAGAACACAGAGTCTGATTAGTTTTGCGCTCCTTCAAGAAAAACCTATGAACCTTCGTTTCCTTCTCGCACTTCTCCTATTGAGTTCAATGAGCCAAGCCCAAGAGAAAAAAGAACTCAGCTTGAAGGACGCTGTCCTGAAACAATGGACCGAATACGCTCCCAAAAGAGTCAATAATCTGAGCTGGTTGATCGACCGACCAGCCTACTCCTTTCTTGAAGAAGACAGCACGGGCTTGCGCTTAAGCATCCAATATTTGGATTCAGCACGTACGATCGAATACATCAACTTAGAGCAATTACAGGCTTCTCACTCTGAGTTGAATGAACTCAAAAGAATGCCCAGAATCACATGGGTGAGCGCGAACTCCTTTGTCTTTCGGTTCGACCGCGTTTTCTTCGAGTACAATTTGGAGGATAAGCAAAGCTTTTACCTCATCGAGCTTCCTGAAGAAGCCGAAAACGTGGATTTCAACTCTGAAAACTTCATGGCAGCCTTCACCAATGGAAACAACTTACGCATTGGAACCATTGAAGGAATCATTGACGTCACAAAGGATAGCATTGAAGGCATCGTAAACGGACATGCCGTTCACCGCTTCGAATTTGGAATCAGCAAGGGAACGTATTGGTCGCCTTCGGGACGCTACTTAGCATACTACCGAAAAGACGAGCGCATGGTTACCGATTATCCATTGGTCGACATCACCACCAAGCCTGCACAATTGCGTTCAATCAAATATCCTATGGCCGGCGACAGCAGCCATCAGGTGAGCATTCGGATCATTGACGTAGCAACACAAAAGCAAAGCGAATTGATCATAGAGGGGCCAAAAGACCAATACCTCACAAACATTCAGTGGTCTCCCAACGAAGAATCCATCTATGTCGGAATCCTAAATCGCGATCAGTCTTTCATTCAGATGAATGAATTTTCACGCGACAGCGGACTGCTTAAGCGAACTCTATTCGAAGAGAAGGACTCTATTTATTTGCAAACCAATCATCCGATGGAATTTGTCCCGCTAAATTCTGGGGAATTTTTGTGGAGAAGTGAGGCCGATGGCTTCGATCATTTTTATGTCCACCACATCGACAGTGGTCTTCAATTCCAAGCCAGCAAAGGAGATTTTCAAACAGATCAGTTCCTTGGTTTTTCTTCCGACAACAAAAGCTTCTTTTTCACCGCTTCCACAAACGACGGCATGGACCGCCAAGTGTACCGCAGCTCTCTTGACAGTTTCAAGCAAGTACTAATTACAGAAACTCGAGGTGTGCATTCGGCTTCGTACAATTCAAAAGCGAATGCATTGATCGTGAGTCACACATCTCTTGAAAATCCATTGACGACCTATCTATTGGACCTAGATTCAATGACTAGAGACACGCTGATTCACAACGAGAACCCAATGGACAGCATTGAATTTGGCACCATTGAATTCTCCAAACTATACACCTCTGATTCCACGATTTTAAATACGCGCATGATTTACCCAGAGTCCTTCGACTCTAGCAAATCCTACCCAGTATTGCTCTACGTATACAATGGTCCTGGAGTTCAATTGCTGACAAACAGATGGAGAGGCGGAGCTCCAATGTGGATGAATTATATGGCGAATAAATACGACTACCTCATCTACACTGTTGACGGACGAGGAAGTGAGAACCGCGGAAAAGACTTTGAGCAAGTCATTTTTAGGCAGCTAGGGGAAGTTGAGATGGACGACCAATTTCTAGGGGTAGATTATTTGAAGAGTCTCCCCTATGTGGACAGCAATCGATTGGCTGTGCATGGTTGGAGTTATGGAGGCTTCATGACCACTTCGCTGATGATGAAAAGACCAGGAACCTTCAAGGTTGGGGTGGCCGGCGGCCCAGTCATCGACTGGAAGTATTACGAAATCATGTATACGGAACGCTACATGGATCGACCTCAAGACAATCCGGAGGGCTATACCAAAGCGAGTCTTCTAGATAAGGTAGATTCACTTTCAGGTGATTTGATGATCATTCACGGATCCATCGACGATGTGGTGGTACCTCAGCACAGCATCGACATGCTGAAAAAGTCGGTGGAAGCTGGAGTTCAGCTGGACTTCTTTCTCTACCCAATGCATCCACACAACGTTCGGGGCAGAGACCGCATTCATCTGATGGAAAAGGTGATTACCTACATCACTGAGAAAATGGAGAAACACGCACCCGCCGAAGTTCTGCCCGTCGAGGAGAAAGCTTCTGAAGCGACTAATGAAGTTGATCAAGAGCCAAGCAAGTCTAGCATCAAAAAAACGGAGCCTAAAAAGGATTGATCTCTGGGCAATCCTTGCATTCTCTTTGAAAATCTACCTCCCGCTTTAAGGCAAAAAAAAGACCCCCAAAATGGAGGTCCTTCCCGAATCTGTTATTTTCTTTAAGCCTTATTCTCCGATGCGGATAACACTCAATTCATTGAGTTCAGAAGGATTGAAGTAATCGTATTGATACAAACCATCCTCAGCGATGAGGAAAAGAACACCGTCCAATGCAATTACATCGTAGGTGTTTAAACCCGTTTTATGGTGAATCATATTCCCGTCGATGTTGAGCAGGTTGCTGTTGTTGTACACTTTGAGTCCGTCGCTACCATCACAAACGAAAACCAATTCAGCATCTGCATCAACGCCCAATCCGTGTGGGTTCGTCATAGGATAAGTCTTTAATAAGGTTGGCTGTTCGATGTTTTGAATATCAACTACATCCATTTGATCCGACCAACCTGGACATCGAGTTCCACCAGAACGTAGAGTAATGTATGCAACATCTTCAGAGATCACTACAGGGTCGCAAGCATCGGCGTGAAGGAATTGTGAAATGTAGTTGGGGTCAGTTCTATTGGTAATATCGTAGATGAACATTCCTGAGTTGCTCCCAATGAAGAGATGATCTTCATTGTAAAAGAGTGTCTCAATATTCCATCCTGGCTCAAATTTCCCTGCGGCAGTAGGATTGCTTTCGTCCTGAATGTCGAAGAAACTCACTTCATTTTGATTACTGATCACATAAAGCACCTCATCAACGACCATAAATCGGGCGAATGAACCGCCAATCCCTTCTGAAGCTCCACCTACATTTCGGGCAGCTCCATTATCTCCACTGAATCCTCCTCCAAAAGAAGCTTCAGAAGAAGTTGATGCAAACATCAAATCTCCTTCTACCGGATAATACATCGGGTAATACTGTTGATTCACATCACGCACTTCTGTGATCGTTTCAAGAATGAAGCCTATTACGACCCCCTTCGACTCATCGATTTCAGCAAGTGGGTAGGCATAATCGTATTCAGGAATGGTGTACTCAAACACACCTTCAATGCGCTTTACCATTTCCATGTTTTCCAAATCGCCCAAACTGAAGACGAGCAGATCTGTAAAACAATCTGCATAAAGATGATTTCCGCGAATGGCGATGTCGTTGTTGCCTGGAATGTTCAAGAAGCCAACTTTCTGAGGAGATCTTGGGTTTGCGTTGTCGAAGATGTGAACACCTTTTGTCCGTTCACCAATAAACAGGAAATTCTTGTAGTAGTAAATCTTACCCGGATTCTCAAGAATTTCGGAAGTTTTGGAATACTCGATGGACCCATAGAGTTCATCGTAAGACATGTACACAGGAACATTCGCCTCATAGGTAACTTCCTGAATGACCTTGTCCTCACAGGAACTGAGGCCAATTGCTAAAAACAATCCTAGAAGAATTGGGAAGAAATTTTGCTTTTTCATTGGTGATTGAACTTAATTTGAGTCTAAATTACAGAACTGCAGAATTCTAGTGCGTTTATCATTAAGTCTTTTTCTACTTATTTATTGTTCGGTGAGCCAATTGTTTGCGCAGTCGCTTACAATTGACGTGCTCATTCAGAAAAACGGGGAAGAACTTCGTGGGCATTTTATTCGCTTCGAGGAAGAACAGGTCATTTTTATAACCCTCAAGGGAGACAGTCTGCATGTTCCATTTCAAGGCGTTTTAAAAATTGTGAAGACTCCTCAAAGTGAAAATTTTGAACGTTCTCCAAATGATTCTCCGAGAGGGCATCTAAGAGCCAAGTTTGAAAACTCCATCTCACTAAACATTCTCACGTCCATACCTCCAAGTTCTGATCCCTTTGGGGGCGCCTTCAATGAGGCGGGCACGAGCCTTATGCTAGGCATGGGCTACCGCATCAATCCTCACATCTATTTTGGCCTTCAAACTTCATTTGAGTTGATGACCATTCAGGCACTTCCTATCTTGGGAGAAGTAAAGCTCAACTTGAATAAGAAAAGATTTTCACCCTTTGCTGTACTGGGAGCTGGCTACTATCAGGAGATTGGAAATATCAGTTCACTTTTCGCCTTCGGGCTGTCGCCATTCGGCTTCAAGGGTTTTACGTCAAGGAATGGCATCGGCATGGATGTTCTGTTGAACTCGAGCACGACCCTTTCATTTTCTTTAGCTCACCGCTATTATGATTTGGAATCAAACTTCGATACTTGGAACAATAAGGTGGTCACGAAAGCTCAATTGAACCGTTTAGCCTTTGGAATTGGCCTTCAGTTTTAGATTATATAACCCTCATTTTCAACATGATTAGACGACCAACTTGGGGGGTGCATTTCTTGTACCAAAAAGCTATATTTGCCGCCATTTTAAAATACGCTAAGACAAATTTTATCTCATGAATTTTATCGCTGAGAACTTAATGATGATCATCCCAATCTTTGGCCTGATCGGACTAGCCTACATGGCTTACCTCGCTAAATGGGTGAAGAAACAAGATGCTGGTGATGCCAAAATGCAAAAACTTGCAGGCTACATAAAAGAAGGCGCACTAGCCTTTTTGAAAGCAGAATACAGAATGCTCGCAATCTTTGTCGTTGTGGCTGGTCTTCTACTAGGAGTCGTTTCAATGATGGTTGAGACCACGCATTGGTTCATCGTTGTTGCATTTGTTATTGGAGCAACCTTCTCAGCAGTAGCTGGTAACATCGGAATGCGCATCGCAACAGACGCCAATGTTAGAACTACCCAAGCTGCTAGAACAAGTTTGATGCAAGCTTTAAAAGTTGCCTTCACCGCAGGTACTGTTATGGGACTTGGCGTTGCAGGTCTTGCTGTTTTTGGGCTTAGCGCCATTTTCGGCCTATTAACAATGTCCTTTATGGCAGATGGATACGACTACATCAATATGACCATGGTTCTCGAATCATTGGCTGGTTTCTCTCTTGGAGCTGAGTCGATCGCATTGTTTGCTCGTGTTGGTGGTGGTATTTACACCAAAGCTGCCGACGTAGGAGCCGACCTTGTAGGTAAAGTAGAAGCAGGCATCCCAGAAGATGACCCACGTAACCCTGCAACCATTGCAGACAACGTTGGTGATAACGTAGGAGATGTTGCCGGAATGGGTGCCGACCTATTTGGTTCTTATGTAGCCACTATGCTTGCAGCAATGGTTTTAGGTAACTACGTTGTGAACGACCATACAAATGGGGCTGGAATGAACGACGCCTTTGGAGGCATTGGTCCAATTCTTCTTCCCGTACTTGTAGCCGGTTTGGGAATTATCTTCTCAATCATCGGAACATTGGTGGTAAAAGTAAAAGACGACAACGCCAAGGAAGCTGACGTTCAAAGAGCATTCAACATTGGAAACTGGGGTTCCATTATCCTCACAGGAATCTCAACCTACTTCGTAATTAAGTGGATGCTTCCAGACACATTACAAATGTCATTCTTCGGTGAAGGAATGAAGCCTATTACTTCGAACGGTGTTTTCTTCGCTGTAATCGTTGGTTTGATTGTAGGTGGATTGATCAGCTACTTAACTGAGTATTACACCGCAATCGGGAAAAAGCCAGTAAACACAATCATTCAAAATTCATCTACAGGAGCTGCCACAAACATCATTGCTGGTTTATCTCAAGGAATGATGTCAACCTTCTTTCCTGTAATCTTATTTGCTGCTGCCATTTGGGCCGCATACGCATTTGCAGGTTTTTATGGAGTAGCGATTGCCGCTTCCGCTATGATGGCAACTACAGCCATGCAATTAGCCATTGATGCATTTGGCCCCATCGCCGACAACGCTGGTGGAATTGCTGAAATGAGCGAACTTCCTAGTGAAGTTAGAACCCGCACCGACATTCTAGACACTGTAGGTAATACAACTGCTGCCACGGGTAAAGGATTTGCCATTGCATCTGCCGCCCTTACGGCCTTGGCCTTGTTTGCCGCTTACGTAACCTTCACTGGAATTGATGGAATCAACATCTTCAAAGCACCTGTTTTGTCTGCCTTGTTCGTTGGAGCCATGATACCGGTTGTTTTCTCCGCCCTAGCAATGAGTGCAGTTGGTAAAGCTGCCATGGCAATGGTGAAGGAAGTGCGACGACAGTTTAGAGACATTCCAGGAATTATGGAAGGTAAGGCTGAGCCAGAATACGACAAGTGTGTTGAAATTTCCACCGAAGCCTCATTGAAAGAAATGATGGTACCTGGATTATTAACCATTCTAACACCAATTGTTATTGCCTTTGCAACGAAACTATTTACAGGCGACAACCTATTGGCTGCCGAAGTTCTCGGAGGTTATATGGCTGGTGTGACTGTATCGGGTGTTATGTGGGCTATTTTCCAAAACAACGCCGGTGGCGCATGGGACAATGCCAAGAAATCATTCGAAGCAGGAGTTGAAATCGACGGCGTAATGACCTACAAAGGTTCTGATGCGCACAAAGCAGCGGTAACTGGCGACACAGTTGGAGATCCTTTCAAAGATACTTCAGGCCCTTCCATGAACATCCTCATCAAACTAACATGTTTGGTTGGATTGGTGATTGCCCCTATCCTCGGTGAGGTACACAGTAATGAAGGAACAACTTCCATTGAAATGGAAGAAGAGCAACGCATTGAAATCTCAACAGAAGGCTCAAGCAGCGATTCAGCTATAGAAGCCGCCGAGTATTTCAACTAGCAGCTCGAAAAAGTTTTAGAAAGGAAAGGCCCTGGTTCGATGAACCGGGGTTTTTTATGCCTTATCCCCGTGGAATAAACCGTGAACCTCAGCGTCGATCATGCTGATGATTTTACCGAGATCTTCATTCTCATTCTTGAAGTTGTTCTCGTTCACATCGATGATGAGCAAGTTGCCTTTATTGTAGGTAGAAATCCATGCCTCGTAACGCTCGTTCAGTCGCTTGAGGTAATCTAGGCGGATTGCTTCTTCATATTCTCTTCCCCGCTGCTGAATCTGACTAACCAATGTTGGCACTGAAGCACGCAAGTATATAAGAATGTCTGGTGGAGCGATGAAACTCTCGATGAGGTTGAACAAGGAGAAGTAATTCTCAAAGTCCCGAGTTGTCATTAAACCCATCGAGTGCAAGTTCGGAGCAAATATGAAAGCATCCTCGTAAATGGTGCGATCTTGAATCACATCCTTGCCACTTTCACGAATCTCAAGGATCTGACTGAATCGAGAATTCAAGAAATAAACCTGAAGGTTGAACGACCAGCGTTGCATATCGTTGTAGAAGTCATTCAAATATGGATTGTCGTCCACATCTTCAAAATGAGCGTCCCACTTATAGTGCTTTGAAAGCAAGGCTGTGAGTGTGGTTTTTCCTGATCCGATATTTCCTGCGATGGCTACGTGCATTCTTCCTCTTAATTTGGTGAACTAAAATAGTAATTGTAGGAGAGGCCTAGCCTCGTAGTGGGCACTAATTTGGAAAGGGGGCCGGAATAATTTTCAACACACCCTCTTTTACGATGAAGGCTTTGTTTTCGCGCATTCTGAATTGTTGAATTCCTTCCAGCTCTATTTTCAAATCCTCCAACTCCGGTCGGTTGAGTTGAGACCTAAACAAGATACCTTCTTTGAGATAAAAGAGATATCCCGATTCTATTTGAAAATCTGAAATGCCCGAAATTGGAATTCTCTTGTAAAATGCCCCAAAGATGTCGAACACGTAAATCCCGTCTTCAGAGTCAGCCACATAAAGCCACTTCCCCACTTCTTGCATTTTAACAGGATCCAACGACTTTCCCAAGACCTGCGTGAGATTACCCGTTTCAATGTTCACCTCTAAATTCTGATTGAGCCTAAACATTCCTAAATAGACTTTGTCATAAACCCACAGCCCATTGTTGTAGGAGGCGCAAACAACCGACGACTGCTCCAAGCCTTTTTCTTGAAGGTAAAGATCGTCTGAACGAGGACCAAGCTTGTTGTCTAAAAAAGTAACAACTGAATTCCCTGGATAATGCACCAGTATCTTGTGCGGGTTTGAGGCATCAATGCCATCGAGGTACCCCAAACTTTTATTGCTGTATTGATTTAATGTGTCGCCCGCTTCATTCAGTTGAGTCACCTGCTCATTGAGGCCGACATAGATGTAGCCCAAATTGTCCATTTCAAAAATCGCCCTTTTATCAATCGACACCGAATTCTGCCCAAATGAGCTGTAAGCTAGGCAAGCGATAAGAAAAACAACAATTTGATATTTGAGGCAGTAAAGGTTTGGCATATCAGGATGTCATGAGGGCCATAACACTTTCCAAGTGCTCCCTTGTATTCGACAAGCGTGGCACTTTATTTTGCCCTCCAACCCTATTCCGAGCTTTCAACCAACGGAGAAAGATGTCTTTTGGTGCTTTGTGGACGATAGGAAGGTTCATGTTCATATCGTGATAACGCTTAGCCTCATAATCCGAATTCACTGACTTCAATGCATTGTCGAGCAGTTCCACAAAGTACTCCATATTCTCTGGTTCCCGATTGAATTCTATAATCCATTCGTGTCCCTGACTTTCGCCTTTAAAATATGGAGCTGCCGTATAATCCCTAACCTCTGCTCCTGTTTTCTCACAGGCAATGCGCAAACCTTCGTCAGCGTTGTCTGCGATCAATTCTTCTCCAAAGGCATTTATGTAGAATTTGGTTCTACCACTTACGCGAATGCGGTATGGCGCCAAGTTGGTGAACTGAATGGTGTCTCCCAGCATATATCTCCACAAGCCAGCATTCGTTGAAATAACCAATGCATAATTCACACCGAGCTCTACCTCATCTAGTCGCAAGGTGTTTGGGTATTTCTTTCCAAGTTCCGTCATCGGCATGAACTCATAGTACATACCATAATCCAGCATAAGGAGCATGTCGTTCTCGTCCTTGCTGAAGTCGTCTTGAATTCCAAAGAAACCTTCCGATGCATTGTATGTTTCCAAGAAGGTTACAGAGTCGGAAGGAAACAACTCCTCATATTGCTTTTTGTAGGGTTTGAAGCTAACTCCTCCATGAGCATAGAGTTCAAAGTTTGGCCAAACTTCGAGCATATTGTCTTTACCCGTTATTTCAAGAATCCGCTTTAAAAGAACAAGGTTCCAAGAGGGCACGCCAGAGATGTTCGTCACATTTTCTTTGGCCCCAGCCTGAGCCATCAATTCAATTTTATCTTCCCATTCGGGCATTAGAGCTACCGATTTCGCAGGAGTTCTCATGTATTCAACCCAATAGGGTAAATTGTCGATGATGATGGACGAAAGGTCGCCATAGTAAGATTTCGATCGCTGGCTGAAGGTGTTGAGATTTGTACTTCCTCCAATGACTAAACCTTTTCCTGAAAAGAGTTTTGAATCTGGCTTTTCATTGTAATATATCGAGAGTAGGTCCTTCCCTCCTTTATAATGACAATCCTCTAATGATTCCTTACTTACTGGGATGAACTTACTCTTGTCGGTAGTAGTTCCAGAACTTTTTGCAAACCATCTGATACTGCCTGGCCAAAGAATATTCTTTTCTCCATGTTTGATTCGAACGATGTAACCCTTCAAGGATTCATAATCTTGAATGGGAACTCTGCGCATAAATTGATCGTGGGTTTTGAGATCACTGAAGCGGTACTTTTTACCAAACTCAGTTCCCTTCGCTTGATCGAGAAGTTTTCGCAGCCAATCGTTTTGAACTTCAGAAGGATACTTCTTGAAGAGTTCAATTTGGTGAATCCTTTTTTTGATCACCCAAGAAACGATTGAATTTAAAATCTCCATTTACCCTTGATGCTAGAACGCAAATATTGCGAAAGAATCCAATAAAAAAGCCTTTCCCCAAGTTCTTGGGAAAAGGCTTTTAAAAACCGTTTTAACTGCTCCGACTATTTAATGATCATCTCGTAGGGCAATCGCATCTGAATGCCTTGCATTTCACGAAGAGATTTAATCTTCTCAACGTACACGAAGTCATCGCCAAACATTTTTGTTCCAAAATAAGCATGAGCCTGAGCGTTGAATCCTTCCATAAGTGCTTGGAATGGATCTTTGTCTTTCGGGAAAACACGCAGCTTATAATTGTCGAGGGAAGCCAACTTGGCCGCTGCAGAAATCGCATCGTCCAAGCCACCCAAGCTATCTACTAAGTTGCGTTCAAGAGCATCACGTCCAATCCATACTCTTCCACGAGCAAATGAATCCACAAGGGCTGCCTCAATGCCGCGACCTTCTGACACCTTACTAATGAAGGTATCGTAAACGCGAGTAATGGATTCATTTATTATGTCCGATTCGTTTTCTCTTGCAGGTCGCATCACGCTTAAAAAGTCCGACTGTTCGTTCGTGCGAACCACGTCGAAGTTGATGCCTACTTTTTCTGTCATCAACTCCTGCATGTTTGGAATGATCCCTATAACGCCAATAGAACCCGTGATGGTGTTCTCATCAGCGAAAATCATGTCGGCTCCACAACTGATGTAATAACCACCAGAGGCAGCCACGTCACCCATACTCACGACGAAAGGTTTAGTTTCTTTTGCTTTCTGAGCAGCACGCCACATAACGTCGGAAGCAAGTGCACTTCCTCCACCAGAATTGACTCGCATTACGATGGCCTTAACCGTAGTGTCTTTTTCAGCTGCTTCAATCGCTTTCACGATGCTTGCAGAACCCATTTGACCTTGCTCGCCGGATCCACTTACAATGTTTCCACTGGCGTAGATCACTCCGATTTTATTCTTGATTTTATATGGTTTCTCTTCACCTTCAACCTCCACACGAGGAACCTTAGAGTACTTCGCCAGGCTCACCATATTCAAGTCATCCTTTTTCTCTACTTCTACTGCAGCCATTAAAAGCTCCATTACTTCATCGCGGAAACTGAGTTTGTCGACTAAGCCATATTTGACCGCGTCTTGCGGCTCACGAATCAAAATACTATCTGCAAATGCTTCAAGTTGATCAACTGAAATGTTTCGACTATTTGAAACTGTGGTAAGCCAGTCCTCCCAAACCACATCCAAAAGCCGTTGCATCTGCTCACGGTTCTCCGGGCTCATCTTATCGTACATCAAAGCCTCTGCTGCACTTTTGTACTTGTTATCAGGACCACGGAAAACTTGGGCTTCAACGCCAACTTTGTTCAGCATGTTTTTCAACATCGCCATTTCCATGTACAATCCTTTAAGGTCCATTTCCCCTTCTGGATAGAGATGAACTTCATCAGCCGCACTGGCCAAGTAATAACCAAACTGCGAATAGCCTTCGGAATAAGCGTAAATGAACTTTCCCGATTCCTTGAAAGCATCAATTGCTTTGCGCACCTCCATAATGGTGGCCATACCGGCGTTCAATCCGCTGATGTCTAAAAATATCCCTTTTATTTTTGGATCTACAGAAGCATTGTCAAGACTGCTCAAAACATCATCCAGCCCGATTTGCGATTTCATGTCGAAGCTTTGAAAGTCAAAATTTTCAAACGGATTATCGACTGCATGATCAACAATCTCTTTTGCAAGCCTTATTTGCAAAATGCTGTTTTCTTTGATCTCTGGTTTGTCATCGGAAAGTGAGCCAATAGCCGAGACTATGACCATTATAAATAGGCCCATAAAAATGAGCACTGCAAAAACACCTAAGAAAGAGGCGAAAAAGCTTTTTAAGAATCCTTTCATGTTCAGTAGTATTAATTTGTAGTCAAATGTACGGGCTCACTTATGCACTTCGAAGCATTCTACACTAATGGAATTGTCCCTTGATAAATGGAGCAAAATCGAACTTCAAATTCAATCTACCTAGGCATAGGCGGTAACAAGTCGGGAACAGCGGACGCGATTCGGCGATGCATAGACTCCCTTAACCCGGAGTTTCAGGTTGAATTAGTTTCCAAATGGTATTCTTCTAAAGCTTGGGGGAATACAGACCAAAACGATTTTATAAATCTTGTGGTTAAAGGCAGCAGTGAACTGTCTCCAATAGATCTCATGGCTCACCTATTAAATATGGAAAGTCATTTAGGCCGCGACCGCCTAAAATCGGAAAAATGGGGGCCGCGTTTGATTGACCTCGACATATTATTTTGGGAGGGCCTTCGCTCCACTCAAACAGAAATACGCCTTCCACACCCCCATTTGCTCGAAAGGTCATTCGCTCTCATTCCATTGCTTGAAGTTGGTCCTCATTTATTACAAGACGAATACTTTAGTTCATTAACATCGCAAAAGCTTTCGACTTTAAGAATAGAACTGAATGAAATCACCCTTTGAATTCCATCCTTATGTTGCCATTGAGGGCAATATCGGTTCTGGGAAGACAACGCTAGCAAATATGCTTAGTCAGCGTTTTGATCAGGAATTGATTTTGGAGGAATTTGAGGAGAACCCCTATTTGGCACGCTTCTATAAGGACCGAGATCGATATGCTTTTCAGTTGGAGTTGAATTTTTTGGCGGATCGGTTCCGGCAATTTAAACATCGAATTCCAGGTCCTTCTCTATTCACCGAAAGTATGATCAGCGACTACACCATAGACAAATGTCTAATCTTCGCTCAACTGAATCTTCGACGAGAAGAGTATACAATGTACCGAAAGATTCATAGGATCCTTACTAAAGGCCTACCTCGCCCTGAGCTCACGATCTACCTCTATGCTCGTCCTGAAAGGCTTCTGTCCAATATCCAAAAGAGAGGTCGCTCATTTGAAACTGACATCAAAGAAGACTATCTGGAGGGCTTAAATCATGCATACCTCAAGTTTTTTCGTGAACACCCAGAACAAACTGTCCTCATTTTGGAACTTGGGGAGCACGATTTCGTTGAAAATGTTGAAACATTTGACAAAATTGTATCGATTTGTTCAAAAAAGTTTGAAAAAGGCCTTCATCAAATCAGCCTCTAACCCAAGATTTTATCAGGGTTTCGGAGGCTCCTAAAACTTTCTAATTCAAAAAGTATTCGTTATTATTGCAACCGATATTTAGTTAAAGCATTATTTAGCGTTTAAAGAACACAACACACAGATGAAAAAAATAACCGCAGTAGTTGCCCTAGCCATTCTTATAGCAAGCTGTAACCCACTCAGCAAAATGGCGAAGTATGCGGATTCCGTAAAATACGACGTCACTCCAAATCCGCTGGAAATGCACGGTGATAGTATAGCCGTTAGCATGAGCGGTAAATTTCCGCCAAACTATTTCCACAAACTAGCCAGCATAACAGCTACTCCAAGCATGAGAAATGCCAGTGGTGAAGTCGTTAAAAGCTTCGAGCCAATCAAATTGATTGGAATCGATGTTGAAGGTGATGGTCAGAAGATTGACTTCACTAAAGGTGGAACCTTCAGCTATGAAGATGTTTTGGCCTATGACCCAAAAATGGAAAATGTCAAATTGACTTTGGATGTTTCCGCTGGGTATAAAACCAAATCAAAGGATTTTGGAAACGTCGACTTAGGAGATGGTACGATCATCACACCATTGATGGTTCGTTCTGATGAGAAGCCAATCATGGGTCCAGACAAATTCAACAGAATTACGCCGAAGAACATTGACGGTCAAATCAACTACCTCATTCAATCTGCTGCAGTTCGCGGATCAGAACTAAACGACGAGGATATGAAAGCTGTAAAAAGCTTCATCGCCACTGGAGTTGAAGAAGGTCTAGTTTGGAAAGGGATGTCAGTAAGTGCTTACGCTTCACCAGATGGTGAGATGGACAAAAACGCAAACCTTGCCAACGACAGAGCCAACACAGCTGCCAAGTCGGTTCAAGGGATGTTGCGATCTAAAAAAATCGACGCTGCGAAATCTGACGATTTCTTCAAGAAAGAAGGAAAAGGTGAAGACTGGGCTGGCTTTGAAAAAGCAGTAATGGCTAGTGACTTTCCAGACAAAGACATCGTAGTACGAGTGTTGAAAATGCAATCGGACCTTGAGGTAAGAGAGAAGGAAATAAAGAACATGGCGGCTACCTATAAGTTCTTAGCAGAAGAGATTCTTCCACAACAAAGACGTGCAACTTTCACTCTCATGGCAGAGAAAGTTGGAAAATCTGATGAAGAAATTTCTCAATTGGCTAAATCTGACCCCAGTCAACTCAATGTAGAGGAAATGCTTTATGCCGCTACTCTCACAGATGACATGGCTGCCAAGTTGAAGATCTATCAAACCGCGAAAACTCAATTTGCCTCAGATTGGAGAGGACCTAACAACGCTGGTTACATCTTTATGATTCAGAATAAAATTTCTGACGCTCAAGCCGAATTTGAAGAAGCAGCAAAAAGAGCAGACAATGGTGTTATCAACAACAACCTAGGCATCATTAGCATAAAATCTGGTGATCGCTCTAAAGCCTCTGAATACTACTCCAAAGCAGTAGGAGCTGGTCCTGAAGTTGGATACAATATGGGCATCGTCGACATCAAAAATGGAGATTACGAAAGCGCCGTTAAAAATATGGGCAGCAACAAAACATTCAATGCAGCCTTGGCTAAAATGCTTAAGGGCGACAACACTGGTGCTACAAGTACAATCGAATCAGGTGATGATAAGGACAGCGCCGAAGGATACTACCTAAAAGCGATCTTAGGATCACGAACAGGCAACAAAGAAATGATGGTCAACAATTTAAAATCAGCCATCGGAAAAGACGCCAAATTCAAAGTGAAAGCTAAGACAGATGTCGAGTTTATAAAATTCATGCAAGACTCTGACTTCACAGGTTTGGTGAACTAAAATTTCTTATTATTGTACCCGAATCTTAATTTACAAACACTAAAATCAGCGTCATGAAAAAGTTTTTATCATTTGCCGCAATCGGTCTTTTCGTTGCAAGCATGTCTTCTTGCTCTAAATGTTACGATTGTGCATGGGAATTTCTAGGTACTACTACTTCACAAGAACTTTGTTCTGGTGACGGCGTATCTAACTCTGAGTTGGACGATGCAGTTGCATCTTTGGAAGCTCTTGGTTACGATTGTACTGAGCAATAGACCATCTTAAGATGAAAAAAAGATTTTTATCACTAGCCTTAGCAGGTTGTTTCCTTATGGGATTGGCTTCATGCTCAACTTGCGTTACTTGCGATTGTTTCGGTGACTCAGATGAAATCTGTGAAAGCGACTTCGATAGCAAAGACCAATACAATGCATCCGTAGATTTATTGGAAGCATTGGGTTGCAGCTGCAGCTAGGATATGGTCAATACTTTTAAAGTCCGCCTCGGCGGACTTTTTTTTTGCCCATTTTCTACATTATCTTTGACGAAAGGAAACTATGAAAACACCTATCTTTTTAGTCTTAGCGTGCCTCATTACGCTAGCCTCTTGCGACAATTGTTATGTATGCACTGAACATAATGGGGTTAAGGAACAGGAAATCTGTGAGCGGGGTGGGAAAATCAAGAAATCTGTTGATGAAGCTGAAGCGGGTGGTTGGACCTGTGTCGAACTCCTAGATTAATTTTTAATGCGGATTCTTGGTCTAATCATCGTCTCTGCTCTCATGCTTTCGTGTGAACGATGCCATCAATGCTCGTACACCGATGACTTTGGTGACCAGCAGATCAGCGACACATTATGCGGGTCAAAAAAACGACTCACAGACTTCGAATCTGATTTAGAAAGCCAATGGGCTGCCTTTGGAAAGGTAAGCTGCGCTCAACTTCCCTAATTTCATTTTAATTCTATTTTTGACCTTAATGAAACTACTTATAAAAGGAATGCTGCTAACTGCAGCTCTTGGAACAGTTCTTTCGTGGACTGCTTGCGAACGTTGTTCTACTTGTGAACGCTACGACACTGCACTCGACTCAACGATGACATCGGAGATTTGCAATGACCGCCCTAAGGTCTACGACGACGAAATCCGCGTCTACGAGAAAAATGGTTGGACTTGCTCAGACGATAACTAGTCTAAGCTCTTTCTAAATATTTCCCAAAGAACCATTCCAGCCGTTACTGAGACATTGAAGCTGTGCTTACTTCCCAATTGAGGGATTTCAATCACAGAATCAGAAAGGTCAATAATGTCTTGATCAACCCCCTCAACTTCGTTACCCAACACTATGACGCATGGCTCATCAGTGAACTCAAATTGTCCTAAACTATGGCTTCTCTCCGCTTGTTCGATGCTAAATATGCGGTAACCCTTTTTCTTGAGTTCCAAAAGCTCGTCTTTTAAACTCTCAACCGACCGCCAGTCTACCGTTTCAGTTGCGCCAAGCGCCGTTTTCATGATCTCGCGTTGAGGAGGCTTCGGACTGAATTCTCCAAGAAGTATTTCCTCAACGAGAAAAGCATCTGAAGTACGGAAAATCGAACCCACGTTGTGAGCACTTCGAATTTTATTTAAAGCCACAACGACTTTACTTTTCTTCGCTTTTTTGAACTCGTGCTGGTCTTTTCGACCAAGTTCTTGGTTTTTCAATTTTCTGTTCATAAAATCTGATAATTCAGGGGGGCTTAAAAGGTCAACTCCAATGCCCAAAGCTAAATTCGTAGCTCTAAGCACCGCAATATTAGGAATTAAGATGTCTACAGAGACGCCCCTCATGAAACAGTACAACAGCATTAAGGTGAAGCACCCTGATGCCCTGCTGTTGTTTCGGGTAGGAGACTTTTACGAAACCTTCGGACAAGATGCCATCCGTGCCGCAGATATTTTAGGAATCACTCTCACCAAACGAAAAAATGGCGCAGCAGCAAGTGTTGAGTTGGCAGGATTCCCGCATCACGCTTTAGACACTTATTTACCAAAGTTGATTCGTGCTGGCCTACGCGTTGCCATTTGTGATCAGCTTGAAGATCCAAAACTCACGAAGAACATTGTAAAACGAGGAATTACAGAGTTGGTTACTCCTGGCTTAGCCTTAAACGACCAAATTCTTGAAGCTCGAGAAAACAATTATTTAGGAGCAATACACTTTGGAAATAAGAGCATAGGACTCTCCTTTCTGGATGTTTCGACAGGTGATTTTTTGATTTCAGAAGGCAGTCTGCTCGAAGCTCAAAAGTTGATTTCTAGCCTTTCTCCAAAAGAAATTCTTGTCCTCCGGTCTCGCGCTGATCAATTCGAGCGCGAGTTCCAACCAAACGCGTCCGTCTTCCGTTTAGAAGATTGGGTATTTCAAGAAGACTTCGCTTACGAAGCGCTCAAAGAACAGTTCAAGTCGAACTCACTTAAGGGATTTGGCATTGAAAACCTCAAACTAGGACAAGTTGCAGCCGGCAGCATTCTTCACTATCTCAAGGAAACTCGACACACAGATTTAGACCATCTAAAGTCCATTGCTCGTGTGGAGCACGACCGATTTCTTTGGCTCGATCAGTTTACCATTCGAAACCTCGAATTATTTCACGCCACCAGCCCCAATGGAACAAGTCTATTAAAGGTACTTGATCATACCAAAACCCCCATGGGTTCAAGAATGCTTAAAAAGTGGATGGCTTTCCCCCTCAAGACCGCAGAAGAAATAAAGAACCGCCTCTCAGCTACCGAAGCCCTTTTGAAAAAAGACGACCTCAGGCAAACGATTTCTGAGCTGTTGCAGAACATGGGCGACTTGGAAAGGATCGCTTCAAAAATTTCCTTTCGTAGAATTCGGCCAAAAGAATTCCAATCTCTAATGTTCAGCCTCGAGGCTCTGGCTGAACTAAAGAAGATGGCGAAATCAGTTCCCAAGGCAATAAAAGTCCGCTTGGAACAAATCGATTCATGCGAAGATTTGGCTGCTAAACTGTTCAATTCGCTCGCTGATGACTTACCTGTACTTCTACAAAAGGGAGGCGTTTTTAAAGAAGGTTTCTCGAAGGAATTGGATGAATTGAGGTCCATCTCTAAATCCGGTAAAAATCATCTTCTTAAAATCCAAGAAAGAGAAGTTGCCCGCACAGAAATCCCCTCCCTAAAAATCGGCTTCAACAATGTCTTTGGTTATTATCTAGAGGTAACGAACCGTCATAAAGACAAAGTTCCAAAGGACTGGGATCGCAGGCAAACTTTGGTGAACTCAGAACGGTACATCACACCAGAATTGAAAGAATTCGAAGAGAAAATTCTTGGCGCAGAAGATAAGATTCAAAGTCTTGAAGCTAAACTCTACGAAGAGCTCCTCACCTTCTGCCAAAAGTACCTGGGCAACCTTCAACGAAGTGCCCTAATCATAGCAGAACTTGATTGCCTGCTCAATTTCGCTGAAATAGCCCAGAAAAACGAATACGTAAAACCACAGATCAAAGAGGGAGGAGAACTCGAAATAAGCGCTGGTCGACATCCCGTCATCGAACGATGCCTGCCAGAGGGCGAAGACTACATCCCCAATGACCTCTTTCTCGATCGCAAAAAGCAACAAATTCTAATGATTACCGGACCGAATATGTCGGGTAAAAGTGCCTTGTTAAGACAATCAGCTCTCATTGTACTCATGGCGCAAATTGGTTCGTTTGTTCCTGCCCAAAGCGCAACAATAGGTGTTGTCGACAGAATTTTCACTAGAGTTGGTGCCTCCGACAATCTCTCCCAGGGGGAATCCACTTTCATGGTCGAAATGAACGAAACGGCCAGCATTCTTAACAATCTGTCTGAAAACTCCCTCATCCTCTTGGATGAAATCGGTCGCGGCACTTCTACCTACGATGGAATTTCTATCGCGTGGTCGATCGCCGAGTATCTTCATCAAAGTGCAGAAAAACCCAAATGCCTCTTCGCCACGCATTATCATGAACTAAACGACATGAGTGCTCAATTCGAACGCATTAAAAATTTCCACGTTTCGATCAAAGAAGTGGGTGGCGAAATTCTATTCATGCGCAAACTGCTCGAAGGTGGTAGCGAGCACAGTTTTGGAATTCACGTTGCCAAATTGGCGGGCATGCCCAATAAAATTCTTCGGAGGGCAGACCAATTGCTCGCTGAATTGGAAAAGAACCACCAGAAAAATGGAACTGAAGCTCTCGGCCCGCCTTCAGATGAGATGCAACTGAGTTTCTTTCAGCTCGATGATCCTACTTTGGCTCAGATCAAAGACGAGCTTTTAAAAACAGACATCGACCGGCTCACCCCCGTGGAGGCTCTTTTAAAGCTAAATGAAATAAAGAAAATGGTTGGTGAATCTTAGGCTTTTCTCTGAAAAGAAAATGATTACTTTTGGCCTCCCATTGCGAGAATAGCTCAGCTGGTAGAGCACGACCTTGCCAAGGTCGGGGTCGCGGGTTCGAGTCCCGTTTCTCGCTCAAAATCCTCCAAAGACAATGCGGAGGATTTTTTTTGCTCTTTGAGCTGCCCAGGTGGTGGAATTGGTAGACACGAGGGACTTAAAATCCCTTGGACAGTAATGTCCGTGCGGGTTCGATTCCCGCCCTGGGTACTAAATAACCCCTTGTATCTATTTGATATAAGGGGTTTGTTGTTTTTGGAGTAACAAAAATCAATCAAAAGTGTGTGAAAGTTGCTAACTGAAAAGAGGGGAGAGATCTAAAAACACCACTTTTCCTTTATTCTGAAAAGAAGGCTATCTACAACCCTTTAATTACCATTCACAGCAGTCCTTTTCTCCTGTAATCACTGCAATGGAGCAAGCTATTATTATTTTCGCTATGAGTTTAATCTCTGATTATGAAAAACAAGTTATTCCTACTCGCAGCTTTTGCAAGCCTCACTATTAGTATATCTGCAAACACAAACACCAATGAATTAGAAAAGTTTAATTCTGCTAAGAGCACTATTAGCTTTACGGAGAACAAAGGTCAAATCAGCGACCAGAATTACAATCCACGACCAGATGTATTGTTCTCAGGAGAAGCAAACGGATTAACTTTTCATATTAGAAAAGATGGTATAAGCTACCAAACCTCACGAGTAGATTCTTGGAAACAGCAGGATGAAAACCTGCCTGAAGGAATGAGGGAAGAGGGAAAGACTGATTCAGTCCCAGACCAAATGACTATTTATAGAACGGATATTAACTGGTTAGGTTTCAATAGAGACTATACCATAGAAAACGGAGAGTCAACCGCTGGATTTAATAACTACTACCTACCTTCTTGTCCAGATGGGGCAATGAATGTAAGGTCCTATGTGGATGTAACCTTCAAAAACTTGTATGCTGGTATTGATGTAAAGTGGTATGAAAAGAATGGGGAATTAGAATACGACTTTATAGTTGCTCCAAATACAGATTACACGAAGATTAGTTGGGAGATAAAAGGAGCGGATAGAATTTCAATTGGCGAAAACGGGCAGTTGATAATTGAAACGCCATTAGGTAATATAGAAGAGCAAGCGCCAATAGCATTTCAGGGAGAAACAATAGTAGAAGCAACTTGGAAAATTGACGGCAACAAGATTAGTTTTCAATTAGGAAGCTATAATGAAAATGAAGTGCTAATCATTGACCCAGTAGTAAGGCAATGGGGAACCTATTATGGAGGAACAAGTAATGAAATTGGCTATTCCTGCGCCACAGATGCCAGTGGGAATATTTATCTCTCAGGGTATACTAGATCA
>ERZ887942.476-NODE-476-length-32784-cov-20.503651_pt1 | contig 32784 bp, 21 predicted proteins | sample MGYA00521099_ERZ887942 | MGnify/ENA primary metagenome ERZ887942 (study PRJEB32303, sample SAMEA104408605) | aquatic metagenome | biome: Brackish water; feature: Pelagic; material: water | place: Baltic Sea | collected 2014-06-07T06:48:00 | depth 16,251 m ...
AAACTCTCTCCGCTCAATGAAACGCCTCCTCCTTTTCCTCCTTCCCACACTCGTCCACGCCGACACCCCCGCGGAGCACGCCACCCTCAAGGCCCTTCCCATCCTCTCTTCAAAGTGTGCCGCCTGCCACGGTGAAGACCCCAAGGATATCAAGGGCGATCTCAACCTCCTCACCCGCGAGGGCTTCCTCAAAGGCGGCGAATTCATCAAAGACCTCCTCGTTCCCGGCGACGTTGAAAAATCCTTCCTCATGACCGTCATCAAGTGGGAGGACCCCGATTTCGAAATGCCGCCCAAGGAAAACGATCGCCTCAACGGGGAACAGATCGCCCACCTTGAAACCTGGATCAAAAACGGAGCCCCCTGGCCCGACAAAGCGACCCGCTCAAAGATCCTCGCTGCTGAGAAAACCAAAAACATCACCGCAGACGGAGTCATCATCACCACCTCCGGCGGCCTCGCCGACGACTGGACTTTTCGCCGCTACAAGCCCGAGACCGTCTGGGCTTTCCAGCCCCTCAAAAAGCCCGCCCCCCCTTCGGATCAAGGCAATCCCATCGACGCCTTCGTTCACGCCAAACTCAAATCCGCCAAATACCAGCCCGCTCCCCGCACAGACCTCCGCACCCTCATTCGTCGTGTCTCATATGACATGATCGGCCTCCCCCCGACCCCGACCGAAGTTCACGACTTCATCACCGTCGCTGAAAAAGATTTCGAGCAAGCCTACGCCGCCCTCATCGACCGCCTCCTTGCCTCTCCCCACCACGGAGAACGTTGGGCCCAGCACTGGCTCGATGTCGCCCGTTACGCCGACACCGGCGGCATGTCCAATGACTACGAGCGATCGAACGCCTGGCGTTACCGCGACTACGTCATCCGCGCCTTCAACGATGACAAACCCTACAATGAATTTGTGATGGAGCAGATCGCCGGTGACGAACTCGCCGACCAATCCCTCCGCGAGCGCGTCGGAAACGACGCCAAGTACGAAGAACTCCGGAGAAATGGCCACTACTCCAAAAAAGAGGCCGAACAAGTGATCGCCTCCTCCTTCCTCCGCATGGGCCCCTGGGATCCTGCCATGGTAAAAGCTCCCGAAGCCCGGCAGCAATACGTTGATGATGTCGTCAATGCCGTCGGCCAGACCTTCCTCTCCACCACCATGCGCTGCTTCAAGTGCCACGACCACAAGTTCGACCCTCTCCCCACAAAGGACTACTACCGCATGTATTCCGTCTTCGCCGGCACCCAACTTGCCGAACGCCATGTCTCGTGGCAGGACACCGACAAAAAAATCGGCTTCGAAGAAGAAAAGGCCCAGATCGATCTCCTCTACAACTTCGCCAGCTCCGAAGCCAAACGCCTCCAGGAGAAGGTTGAGACAGCTGCCCGCGAGTGGTATGAGGAAAACAATCTTCCCTACAAGAATCTCAACGATCGTAAAAACGACGACGACGACAAAAAACCGCCCCGTCACGTTGGCCTCGACGAGACCGAAAAAGGCCACCTTAAAGTCCGCGAGCAAGACGAGTGGATCTGGAAACGTCGCTACGAACGCTTCTCCCCCATGGTTCAATCAGTTTACAACGGACCCGACCCCAAATTCCTCAATGCCCGAAAACTCCGCGAGCATGGCAAGGCCAACAAGGACTGGAAACCCGACTCCCACATCCTCACCGGTGGAGCTCTCGAGGCCCCCGGTGAAAAAGTCACTCCGGGCGTCCTCTCCGCCCTTGGTGTTCCCGTCGAAGGAGCGTCAAAAGACGATCCATACGCCACGCCCCAAGACATCAATGGCCGCCGCCTCGCTCTCGCCAAATGGATCGCCCATCCTAAAAACCCTCTCACCGCCCGCTCCTTCGTGAACCGAATCTGGCAATACCACTTCGGCAAAGCCATCGCCGGAAACCCGAACAACTTCGGCGTCAAAGGAACTCCGCCAACCCACCCGAAACTCATCGACTGGCTTGCCGCCGACTTCGTCGAAAACGGCTGGAAGATCAAGCGACTCCATCGCCTCATCCTCACTTCGAAAACCTACCAGCAATCAGGTCAACACACCGGGCAAGACAAGCTCGCCCGGGAAGATCCCAACAACGACCTCTTTGCCTTCTTCCCCAACCGACGCCTCACCGCCGAAGAACTCCGCGACGCCATGCTCCACATCACCGGAGAACTCAATCCCCTCGCCGGAGGCCTTCCCGTCCGCCCCGAAATGAACATGAAAGTCGCCCTCCAGCCTCGCATGATCCAGTTCTCGATCGCTCCCACCTATCTTCCCAGCCGCACTCCCGCACAACGCAACCGACGCTCCATCTATGCCTACCGCGTTCGTGGCCTCGCCGACCCCTTCCTCGAAACATTCAACCAACCCAATCCGAATGACTCCTGCGAAGAACGCGACGCCGCCTCGGTCTCCCCCCAGGCCTTCACCTTGTTAAACAGCGACCTCGTCACCGATCGCTCGATCGCCCTCGCCCTCCGCCTCGAGAAGGAAGCCGGCACCTACCCCGAACAAATCCAGCGAGCCTTCCACCTCGTCTTCAATCGCAAACCAAGTAACGCCGAAGCGACCAAGCTCGAATCCTACGTCAAAGAAATGCAAGCCTACCATGCGGACAAGAAACCCAAACCCCGCGAATACCCCACCGAGATCACGAGATCTCTCGTCGAGGAATTCTCCGGCCAGCCTTTCGAATATCAGGAAATCCTCCCCGTTTTCAACGACTACCAAAAAGATCCACAGGCCTCCGACGTTTCTCCCAATACCAGAGCTCTCGCCGACATGGCCCTCCTTCTCTTCAACTCCCACGAATTCGTCTATAGTTATTAGAGCAGGTCTCATCAAAAAGCTCTCGAACCACCTGGCAATTAGCTGTTAGCGCTTAGCTTTTAGCCTCAGAAACCCGAAGCGAAGCTTCTCAAAAAAAGCCAACCGCCAACCGCTAAAAGCCAATCGCCAGGTCACACACCCCCCACCCTATCCCAACGAAGCTCACCACCAATGAAACCAGAAATTTGCTCCCGCCCCTTTTCCGACGCCCACTCCCGCCGCGAATTCCTCTACGGCCTCGGTGCCTCCATGGGCTCCGTGGCCTTCTCCTCCCTCCTTGCCGACGAGACAGCCGCCGGACTCGGCCCCATGGCCCCCCAAAAACCTCTCATCAAAGCCAAGGCCAAAAACGTCATCATGCTCTTCATGGAAGGCGGCCCCGGACACATGGACACCTTCGATCCCAAGCCAAAGCTCACCGAACTCCACAAAACCGAGTCCAAAAACGACCGGGGCCTCTCCGCCGGCCAATACCAATTCTACGTTGGCTCCCCCTTCAAATTCATCAAGGCCGGTAAGTCAGGCATGGATATGTGCGACCAGTGGGTCCACATGTCCGACCCCGAAGTCGCCGACGAACTCTGCAACTACCGTGGCTGCCAGGCGGAATCCCTCAACCACCCCGAGGCCCTCTTCCACATGAACACCGGGAGCCGCCTCGGCGCCGACCCTGCCCTCGGTGCCTGGGCCACCTACGGGCTCGGCTCGGAAAACCAAAACCTCCCCGGCTACGTCGTCATGACCGAAATGGCCCTCCCCCAGGGCGGCTCCAAAAATTGGTCAAACGGCTTCCTCCCCGCCCACTACCAAGGCACCGCTCTTCGTCCCAAAGGTTCCCCCCTCCTCGATCTCGAATCCCAACCCTTCAAATCCCGCGCCCACCAGCGCATCGCCTTGGACCAACTCAACTTCCTCAACGACCAACACGCCAAGCGCCACCCCGGGCACGCCGACCTCGCCGCACGCATGGAATCCTACGAGCTTGCCTACCGCATGCAAATGGAAGTCCCCGAAGTGGTCGATCTCGATGACGAACCCGAATCCATCCGCGAAATGTATGGCATGGACAACAAGGTCACCCACGACTTCGGCCGCCAATGCCTCATGGCCCGCCGCCTCGTCGAAAAAGGCACCCGCTTCGTGCAGATCTTCGCCGGAGGATGGGACAGCCACGACTACCTCGAACGCGGCCACTCCTCCCGCATCGCCGCCGTCGACAAACCCTGGGCCGCCCTCATCAAGGACCTCAAACAACGCGGGATGCTCGACGACACCCTCGTCATTTGGAATGGCGAATTCGGCCGCACCCCCGACAACAACAAACGCGGCGGCGTCTACTCCATCGGCCGCGGCCACAACGCCGACGCCATGACCATCATGATGGCCGGAGGCGGAGTCAAAAAAGGGGCCATCGTCGGAGCCACCGATGATATCGGAGCCCAGGCCGTCGATGTCGCCCGGCCCATCCGCGACTTCCACTGCACCCTCCTTCACCTCCTCGGACTCGATGACAACAAGCTCACCTACTTCCACGCCGGCCGTTATAAGCAACTCTCCCAATTCGGCGGCACCGTCATCAGGGAACTCGTGGGTTGACCCCCTCAACCAGGCTCAAGATTTCCCGCCCCTCCCGCTTTTGCCGACCCGCCCCAAGATCCCCCTCGTCCCATTTTAGCAATCCACGACCAGCATTCATCATATTTCGCGTAAAACCGCCCCTTTCTTCACTTGTCTTTTCGAGCTTGGAGAATAGTTTGGCCCCAACATCCGTTGAGGGTGTCCGCGTGAACCATGAGTGCCTCTTCCTGTTCCCTTTGTGCCTTTGCGAAATCCTCCATTGGCCGTAAAATAATCGTTGCCCTCACCGGCCTAGCCCTCGTCCTTTTCCTGGCAGGCCACCTCTTGGGAAACCTCCTCATCTTCGCCGGTGAAGAGGCCTTTAACGAATACGCCCATTTCCTCCACACCTTCCTTCATGGCATGGGTGTTTGGATTGCCCGCATCGGCTTGCTGGTCTGCTTCGTTGTTCACATTTGGTTCACCGTCCTCCTCACGAAGGAAAACAAGGCCGCCCGTCCCAAGTATGCTCACGACGCCACCGTGCAAGCGCCCAAGTCATCTCGCATCATGATCTGGAGCGGCCTCACCATCCTCGCTTTCGTCATCTTCCACATCCTCCACTTCACCGTCCGGACCGACAGTGAACTCGCCACCATCGGCGAAGAGAGCCCCTGGAGAATGGTCATCGAGGGATTCCAAAATCCCCTCGTGGTCATCTTCTACGTCATCGCCATGACCCTCCTCTGCTCCCACCTGAGCCACGGAGTCGCCTCCATCTTTCAGACCCTCGGTCTCCGCTCCAAGAAGACCGCCGGTTCCATCAAAGCCCTCGCCAAAATTTACGCCGTTGTGATCTACCTCGGCTTCATCTCCATCCCTCTCGCCATCCGCCTCTTCGGATTTGGCAGCTGCTGTAAATAACTTTCCCGACCCATGAGCTTAGATTCAAAAGTCCCAAAAGGCCCCCTCGCCGACAAATGGACGTCCCACAAGATGGACTCCAAGCTGATCAACCCCGCCAACAAGCGGAAGTTCAAGATCATCGTTGTTGGCTCCGGCCTCGCCGGAGGCTCCGCCGCGGCCACCCTTTCCGAACTCGGCTACAACGTCGACTGCTTCTGTTATCAGGACAGCCCGCGCCGCGCCCACTCCATTGCCGCCCAAGGAGGCATCAATGCCGCCAAGAACTATCAGAATGATGGCGACTCCGTTCACCGTCTCTTTTATGACACCATCAAGGGAGGCGACTTCCGCTCGCGCGAAGCCAACGTCCACCGTCTTGCCGAAGTCTCCACCGAGATCATCGACCAATGCGTCGCCCAGGGGGTTCCTTTTGCCCGCGAATACGGCGGCCTCCTCGACAACCGTTCTTTTGGTGGCGCGCAGGTGAAGCGCACCTTTTACGCCCGCGGCCAAACCGGCCAACAACTTCTCATCGGCTGCTACCAGGCACTCGAAAAAGAAATCGCGAAAGGCGGTGTCACCATGCACTCCCGCACCGAAATGCTCGACCTTGTTGTTGTCGACGGCCAGGCCAAAGGCATTGTCGTGCGCAACCTCGTCACCGGAGAAATCTCCTCGCACGCCGCCGACGCCGTCATCCTCGCCACCGGCGGATACGGAAACGTTTTCTACCTCTCCACCAACGCCATGGGTTGCAATGTCATGGCATCCTTCCGCGCTCACAAACGCGGAGCCTACTTTGCCAACCCCTGCTACACCCAGATTCACCCCACCTGCATTCCCGTCAGCGGCGACTATCAGTCCAAGCTCACCCTCATGTCGGAATCCCTCCGGAACGACGGTCGCATCTGGGTTCCCAAGTCCAAAGAAGATGCCGCCGCCATCCGGGAAGGAAAGAAGAATGCCTCCCACATCCCCGAAGACGAACGCGATTACTACCTTGAGCGCAAGTATCCTTCCTTCGGAAACCTCTGTCCCCGTGACATCGCGAGCCGAGCCGCCAAGGAATGCTGTGACGAAGGCCGGGGCGTGGCCACCTCCGGACTCGGTGTTTTCCTCGACTTTAAAGACGCCATCGCCCGCGATGGCGAGGATGCCATCCGCGCCCGCTACGGCAACCTCTTCCAGATGTATGAAAAGATCTCAGGCGACAATCCCTACAAACAGCCGATGCAGATCTATCCTGCCGTCCACTACACCATGGGCGGCCTTTGGGTGGACTACAACCTGATGTCCAATCTCCCGGGTCTCCACGTCCTCGGCGAGGCAAACTTCTCCGACCACGGCGCGAACCGCCTCGGAGCCTCCGCACTCATGCAGGGCCTCGCCGATGGATACTTCGTCATTCCCGCCACCATCGCCGTCTACCTCGCCAACCAAAAACCCGGTTCCGTCACCACCGACAACCCCGAATTTAAAAAAGTCGAAAACGAGGTCAAGGACCGCCTCAAATCGCTCATGGAAATCAAGGGCAACAAGTCTGTCGACTCCTTCCATCGCGAACTCGGCCTCCTCATCTGGGACAAATGTGGGATGGCACGCGACCGCGAAGGCCTTCAGGAAGCCCTCCGCCGCATCCCCGGGATCCGCCACGAATTCTGGACCAACGTCCGCATCCCCGGCTCTGCCAACGGCCTCAATGGCGAACTGGAAAAAGCAGGCCGCGTTGCCGACTTCATCGACTTTGCCGAGGTCCTCTGCCACGACGCCCTCGACCGCGAGGAATCCTGCGGAGGCCACTTCCGCTCGGAGCACCAATTCACCGAAGCCGACACCGAAGTGCAGGACGGCACCACCCAAACAGGCGAGGCAAAACGCCACGACGACCAATTCCAATATGTTGCCGCCTGGGAACATGTCGAACCCGGCACCCCTCCGATGCTGCACAAAGAAGAACTCGTCTTCGAAGACGTCAAACCTTCCATCCGATCCTATAAGTAAGCCATGCCTTTACTCAACCTCACCCTCAAAGTCTGGCGTCAGGAAAACGCCACCTCCGAAGGCCGTATCGAAACATACGGGGCCAAGGAAATCCCCACCTCGGCCTCCTTCCTCGAGATGATCGACATCGTCAACGAGCGTCTCATCAAGGACGGGCAGGAGCCCATCCACTTCGACCATGACTGCCGCGAAGGCATCTGCGGCATGTGCTCCATGACCATCAACGGCGTCCCTCACTCCAAGGAGCGCGGCATCACCACCTGCCAGCTTCACATGCGTAAGTTCTCCGATGGCGAGACCATCTGGATCGAGCCCTTCCGCGCAAACTCCTTCCCTGTCATCAAGGACCTCGTCACCGATCGGTCATCCTTTGACCGCATCATCGGCGCCGGTGGCTACATCAGCGTCCGCACCGGCTCCGCGCCCGATGCCCACGCCGTCCAGATTCCCAAGCCCGATGCCGACGCCGCCTTCGACGCCGCCGCCTGCATTGGCTGTGGCGCGTGTGTCGCCGCCTGCAAAAACGCCTCGGCCATGCTCTTCGTCTCCGCCAAGGCATCGCACCTCAACCACCTCCCCCAAGGAAAGGTCGAAAAGGATCAACGCGTCCTAAGCATGGTGCGTCAGATGGATGAAGAAGGCTTCGGCAACTGCACCAACCAGTTTGAGTGCGAAGCGGTCTGCCCGAAGGAAATCAGCGCCGACCACATCGCCAAGCTCAACCGCGACTACCTCATCGCCAGCGCCCGCGATTCGGTCTCGTAAAGAAAATCTCCCCAAAAAGCCGGGAGGCGCCCACGTTCGCTGAAATCACGATGTGGCAGATGATTTTTCCAATCTCAAAGGTTGGAGAAACGCCTGGTTTTTCAGAACGCTCGCAACGAGGTAAAAAAGGTGTCACCGGGACAGTCCAACCGGTGACCATTTCCACACGTTCACGCGATTGGTCACATTGAATTAGGTCTCGTTGGTTCCGCGAATCTGACGGCCCCGGCACCGGGTTTTTTTGAAAATCGACGAGCCCAAGGGGGCATATGACTTGTTTTTTTGTAAATCCCACCCACTCTCCGGCATGCGTTGTTTTCACCCTTCGACGCTGTTAAAAACTTTCACAGGGACCCGCATCGCCGGCTCCCGGGTTTTTGCAGCCTTGTCTCTCGCCTTGGTCAGCCCGTCAGCCGCGATCGAGACCATCCAGCTCCCTTCGACCTCATCCATCACGCCCGATGGAAAATCCCTCGTTTTTTCCTGGGCCGGCGATCTCTGGACCTCGTCCCTCGATGGCGGAGAAGCAGAGCGACTGACACACCATCCCGCCCCGGACGACAACCCGAAGGTGTCCCACGACGGGAAATCGGTTTTTTTTCAATTCGGAACGCACCGGATCCAAACAGGTCTTTCGAATCCCCATCCAGGGTGGCAACCCCGCGCAAATCACCTTTCATTCCGAGGGGAGCTTTCTGGAAGATCTTCACCCGTCCAGGCCCGTCATTCTGGTGAGCGGAGAACGCGACCATGCCGGGCGTCGCCCAATTCGACTGATTGAAAAAGCGCTCGACCCGACCCGCGACGAGCGGGTTCTCTTTGATGCCACCGGCCGGGTGGGACGTTATTCCCCGGATGGCAAAAAGGTCCTCTTCGTCCGTGGAGGGGCGCCCACCTATCGCAAAGGGTATTCCGGAGCCCAGGCCGCCCGCATTTGGCTCTACGATCTCGAAAAAAAGTCGTTCTCCGAACCGGTTAGGGACGACAAGGGCTGCCGCTATCCCCTCTGGGCACCCGATGGCAAATCCTTCTATTACGTCACCGGCCGATCCGGTTCGTTCAACATCTGGCAACATCGCTTTGGACAAAAGGACGACCTCCAATTGACCCAATATCCCAACGACAGCATCTTTGCCCCCACTCTCTCAAAGGACGGATCGTCGCTGGTCTATCGCCACCTTTTTGACCTCCATCACCTTTCGACCCAGCCCGGATCGAAGCCCTCGGAAATCTCGCTTTATCACCGGACCACTCTCACCCACCCGGCCAACGAGGCCCTCACCTTGCGCTCCACCCGGGATGCCACCGTGACTCCCAGCGGCCTGGAATGGGCCTTTGAATCCGAAGGAGAAATCTGGGCCATGGACACCGTCCTCAAGGAGCCGCACCGCCTCACCGAGTCTCCGGCCCATGAATCGGACCTCCACTTCGCCAAGGACGGCAAATACCTCTACTACCAAAAAGACAACGGGGTGAACGTGAATTACTGGCGCATGTCCAAAACCAACCCGAAGGATTTTTGGTGGACTGCCACGCAATTCCACCACGAGCCGGTCACGAAAGGCCCCAGGGAAAAGTGGGGCTTTAGCTTCAGCAAGAAAGAAGAACAAATCGCCTACGTCGAGTATCCCGGCACCCTTTGGATCGCCAAACCCGATGGCTCCGAACCCCGCAAACTCATCGAGAATTGGGACTCCCCCTACTACGTCTGGTCACCGGATGGCAAATTCATCGCCTACTCGGCCCACGACGAAAACTACAACAGCGACGTCTACATCATCGCCACCAACGGAGAAAGTAATCCCGTCAATGTCTCCCGTCATCCGGACAGCGACCTCTCCCCACGCTGGTCGCCCGATGGAAAAATCCTCGCCTTCGTCGGGCGTCGCCATTCCACCCAAACCGACCTCTTCTTCGTTCATCTCAAACGCGACAGTCATTTCCGGAGTGAGCGGGACACCCGCATCGAATCGGCCCGTCGCGCCATGACGAAGGATCCCGGTTATAAACCCAAGAAAAAGAAAGAAGCTCCCAAGGAAGAAGGATCCGATGAGAAAAAGGAAGAAGGATTGGGCAAGAAAATCCTCAAGGGCCTCGGTCTCGCTTCAAAAAAAAGCGACGTTCAAGAACCCGCCATCGACTTCGAAGACCTTCACAAACGGATCCAACGCATCCCCATGAACGGCATGAGCGCCTCTCAACTCCACTGGATGCCGGATTCCAAAAACCTCATCTTTCAATCCGGCGGCAATATCTACCGTGTCGCCCCCAAGGCAGAGGCGAAACCCGCGGTCCTGATCAAGGCCACCGGATCGATTGTCCGCTATCGCGACGACGACAAACTCTATCTCGTTTCCGGTGGCGCTCCCGCCTTCCTTCACAAGGGCCGTTTGACCACCTACCCCTTCAGCGTGCCCTTCAGCCGGGACCGGGCCCACTACCAACGCATGGGCTTTCGCCTCGCCTGGAGGACCTTGCGTGATCGCTTTTACGATCCCCGCTTGAACAACCGCGACTGGGATGCCATTCGCACCAAGTATGAACTGGCGGCAGCCCGGGCCCAAACCAAGACCGACTACGCCCGCGTCATGGCCCTCCTTTTGGGTTAACTCAACGCCTCCCACATGGGCTTCTCTCCCAACGACTTCCCCAAGGAATGGAAATACAACGAAGCCTGGCGAAGCGCCACCCCTCACCTCGGGGTGCGGCTCGATCACACCCGCCGCGTGACCTTTGTCCATCCCAACGGACCCGCCGACCGGCCCAAGAGCCGGCTAAAAGCGGGTGACCTCATCACCGGGATTGACGGACAGAACCTCCGCCCGGACATCTCTCTGACCAGCCTCCTCAACGGACGCCTCGACCGCGACATCATCCTCACGGTGAAAAGCGAGGATGAGGAAGAAGCGCGCGACGTCACCATCCGCCCCATCAGCCACGGGCAGGCCCGCGCCCTCGCCCACGCCGCCCATCTTGATCATCGTAACGAGACCGTCAAAACAGCCACCGAAGGGAAACTGGGCTATCTCCACGTTGCCCGCATGATGTGGGACGAATTCGAGAAATTTGAACATCACATTTACGAACGGGGAGCGGGCAAAGACGGACTCATCATCGACGTTCGCGACAACGGAGGCGGCTTCACCGCCGATCACCGCCTCACTGTTCTCACCCAGCCCCTGCACGCTTACACCGTCGGGCGCAATGGCCGAATCGGTTACCCCCAGGATCGACACGTTTACGCCAGCTGGAACAAGCCGGTCGTGGTCATTTGCAATGAGAACTCCTTCTCCAATGCCGAGATCTTTTCCCACGCCATCAAGAGTCTCAATCGTGGAAAAGTCGTCGGAATCCCAACCGCCGGCGGAGTCATCTCGACGGGCTCGGCCAACATCCTCGGCCTCGGCCGCATGCGCCTCCCCGGTCGCGGGTGGTTTCTCCCTCACAACGGGGAAGACATGGAACTCTACGGGGCAATCCCCCACATCATTGTCGACGTTGCTCCCGATGACCTGCCCAAGGGCAAGGACCCCCAGCTTGAGAAAGCCATCGAAGTCCTTAAGAAGGAAGTCCAGGAGCGCAGCCAAAAAATTGCCCCACCGGTCTACAATTCACAACGGTAGGCAGCACCGGGACTCCGCTGCATTTTTTGCCACCAAAGGGGGCGGCTTGGCCCCACACTTACCGGGCTCCGGAACTCGCAGCCATCTCACGGATCATGCTATTCACCGGAATTCCCTGAATCCGATAACCGGCATCGTCCGTGAGTAAATCAAAGCTCCGTGACACTCCGCCAAGGCGATCCACCCGGGCCACGATGTGGTCTCCCACTTTGTCTCCTGGCTTTAGATCACTTGCGGGAGTTCCGCAAATCCGATGCCGGGGGGAAAGTCGGATCTCTTCCCCTCCATTGAAAATCACCTTCAAATGCCGGGCTTGAGTCGCATCCTCGAGATACTCGTGACGCTGCCGAATCACGACCACTTCCCCGTGATATCCAATGACCGGGTCACCGGCCTTCAATTGTTCGACTGGAACAGGTCCGTTGGGGGTATCGATCAAGATTCCTTGCGGCAAACATCCGAATTGTAACTTCACCATCCCCAGGCCCACGGCACTGCGCAGCAAGCTACAACTCACGAGCGAAAAAGAACAGATTGAGGCCAGGAGAATCGATAAAAAAAGAGGAGTTCGGCCGGGGGAAATGCGAGAGATCATATCGTGTGAATTGGGCTCTCGAAATCGGGGCCCTCGTTTTCAAGCGAGAGAACATCATCGGAGAGGCCGGGACGTGCTTGTAACTCAATCGCACCGTTTTACCACAAAACTAAAAAAGCCCGCTCGCTTTCACGAACGGGGCTTTGAAGTTTGTTCAGAGAGCGGTTTGCGCGACGGCAAAACGAGGATACGGAACGGGGAACAGGGGACGTCATTGATTCCGATGCGGTGCAAAAATTTCGCCGAATCAGGGGAGGCTGGAAAAACTGATTCTTGGAGCGCTTGCTTTACCGTTCGAAGTTCAACCGTAAAAAAAACGGTCCTCGACTCGTTTTCGCCGGGAATCGCAACATCAACCGCGTGGTCTCCACATCCACGACCCGGGCCGACATTCCCACCATCGTGGAGGTCGCCCAGTTGGCGAGATCATTGGATGTCTGAACCTCCCAAGCGACTCCCTCGCGGCCACGCGGAAGATCGAACACAACTTCCACCTGCCCCTCCGCAACCTTACGTCTGATTTGCAAACGGCCCGAATCCGGCCGGATCGGGTCCGTCCCGAAAGCGAACTCGCCCCAATTCGACAACCCGTCTCCGTCCTGGTCATCCTCTTCCAAAGGAACGACAAACCCCGGATTGTCGTCCTCACCCAATTGCCCCGCAATCCAATTGGCGTAGGTCACGGTCTCAACGGCACGGTATCGCCAAATCTCATCCGAAGCCAAAGCTCCGGGATCATCATCTCCGCCTGCAGAGGTCAGGTCTCCGGGTTCCAACAGATATTTCACCCAGGTTCTGGCGCTCCCCTTCGTTCGAATACTTCTGGATCTCTTTACCGCAGCCGGCTGTTTGAACAACGGAGCAATCTCGATTGTTTCAACTCCGTAGGCACCGACCGGAACCCAGGCGAGCAAGCGATTCTTGTCATAGAAGGTCTGATCGAAGTTCACATAAAAGCGGTTGCGTGCCTGCACCACTGCAGGCTGTGGATCATCGATCGTCGCCGTATTGAGCATCCACCAGACCTGTTGATCGTAGGCCCAACCGGTCGCGGAGAGGATTCCTTCATTCATGACCAATTCGTTCGGATAAAACTCCAGCTCCATCAATTTTGCCTCACCAATTTCCCCGGTATTCCCAAAGGGATAAAAATCAATCCCCTGATCTGCTTCCGCATCTTGCCAGGGATCATTCGAAACCGCAAAATGATGGTCTGTGACTTCCATCCCATTGTAGTAGGCATTGGGGACGGTCACTTCATCGATCAGAAAAGCAGTGAGCCCATCAAAAGCCGAGGTCTGCAAAAGGAGATCGTTGGACCACCAGACCCGTTGATCCCCGCCCGCTTGGGTTGCGGGTGCCGAGGAGAGGAGAAGCAGTCCGGATCCGTCGCCTACTTCTCTGACGCCTTCAACCGTGCCCGGCACACTCACCGCAGCAGCAGCCACAAAAATGTCCCCGCTGTCAGCGAGGGTCACAACGCGCAACTTGTGGTCGGTCTCATAGTAGCTCCGCTCCTCTCCCTCACCGGCAATAGGAGTGTTCTGCCGAAAGGTGAGATAGATCTGGTCCCCACGCTCCACGACACCCGAAACGGTGGCACCAGAAGAGACCTTCAATGCTTCGTCATTGATCGCGGGTCCATCGGCTTCAAGACCAACCTGATAATCGACAACCAAGGTGGGCACGACAGGATCTGATGCGTCTACGATGAGAATTTGGGCGCGCGTGGATTCGCCATACCACGACGAACCTCCGAACCTAAAATCGACAAACCATCCGCCCCGGTAGTTGTCATTGACCTCGGGAATCCAGGCGATGCGACCGTTCTCCAATTGTCGCCCGTGGTAACTGCCATGAAGCGTCCGATTCATGGATCGCATCGGCTCGCCGGTGGAGGGTGTCGTGGGATCGCCCAGGTCAACCACGTGATGGTAGGTCACCTCTCGCCAGCCCAGCTGATCTTCATCGATTTCATACTGCTCGGATTCCGTGGTTAGGAGATGTAGGAAATCGCCCCGTAATTCCACCCCCGCAACAGTGCCTCCTGCCAACTCCAATTGGGCCAACACCGTATCAAGGGCGTCATCCGAGCTGATCCGCAAGGTCACCTTTTGCGCGACATCGCTTTGATACCATCGGGCCCATTGATAGCCCCCGGCTTCGATCTGCACCAGATGCTCGTCGAGAGGAATCACCCGATCCACCGTCCACGCAGCTTCGAACGAAGACAGGGGTTGTGGCTCCGACAAGTCGCTAACATCCAAGGCGTTCACCTCACGTCCGGATACCGAGACCAAAGTCGTGTCATCGATCAAAGTGGCACGACGGGCCACAAAGTCGGTCTTGATCACTCCGGCCTTCTCAAGGGAATCATCGTCAAAAGTCAGGATCTGCAAGGCCGTTTCACTGGAGGTCCAATCGCGACGATAACTTTGATAAGGCAGGATCATCACCCCGCGATCAGGAAAATAACCAATGGCCTGCTCGTCATAATTCCCTTCGCTCCAGCTGTAAGATCCTTCCTCGCCAAGATAAACCCGCAAGGGAGGGCCCAGATTTTCGGGGTCGCTGACATCGAACTGGCTGATCGCCACCCGGCGGTCCTCCACTCCCACCGACAAAAGCCGATCCCCCCTGGGCTGCAGATAATGGGACCAACCCGGAATCTTGAGCTCACCCAAAAGCCGGAGATTGTCGTCATCGCTCAAATCCACCACGAAAAGCGGATCGATCTGAATCGCGGTCACGACATAGACCCGGTCCCCGTCAAAGCGTGTTGCGAAGAGAGTCTCCTGGGGAGCGAGAACCAAATGATCGAGACGGGGAATGTCTCCCTCTTCGGTTCGCGCACCAAGGTCATAGTTGGCTACGATGGTCTTGAGACCGTTGTTCCACCGTCCGCCCTGGGTGACACAGGTGAGAATGTCGTCACGAATCCGCAGCTTGAATTTATCTTTGAGATGTCCTTCCAGCTCGGTGGAGGCCGCGATTTCCAGGGGCGCGTTCTGGTCACGAATATCGATCAGATGGATGCTGGATTTGTAGGTCCGGTCTTCCCAATCGTAGATGTAGGGAGAAACGATGAAGTATTCGGAAGTGGCACTGACCGTGGCATTATACCACCAGCCGTCCGCGCTCAACAAATCCAGGGGCTCGGAGGTGACCGGGTTGACGGGATCCGAGAGATCGGTGTGCTCCACCGTCAATCCGGATTCCCAGTGGACTATCGTTTGCAGATCCTCTCCCACGCTCTCCACCCGGCGGGAATTCCGCATCGCGACATAGAGATGCGATCCCACCATGCGGCTTTCGACCACACTATTCCCGGGGAGTGGGATTCGCTTGGTGATGGAAAGACCATTTTCACCATGCCTTACCACCACCGCTTCGGAACCCGCACCGCTCTCCCCCCAACTCCAACGCTTGGCGAGAAGGATCAGATGTTCGCCATCGGGATGGAGATACATATCTTCACCCAGGGCCGGCATCCGGATGCTGTCGATCCGCTCGGGATTCACCGGGTCGGAAAAATCGAAAACCTGAAGCCCGCGCAATTGATTGTAGAAATAGAGAGTCTCTCCCTTCCATTTCCAAAGATCCGACTCCTGAACTTCGGCCGGGGCCCCCTCAATGCTGTCTTCAGCAAAGGCGTTATCCCCTCCCCGATTGGCCAGCGTCGCCATGGAAGTCAGGGTGCCGTCGACTTCGGTGACAAAATCGGAACGTCCCTCCTGATAGATTTCATAGGGAAACGGATCGGTAAAACTGACATCGACGCAGACATCGGCGAGCGAAACCCCATCGGGCAATCTCAACTTGATCTGACCTTCATCACCAGCCAGATGAGCCATGGAATAGGCCTGCCATTGCTTTTCATCATCAAGGTAAGAGACCCGAACGCGACGGACGCCCTCGAGAACAGGGATCAGGGCCGCGTGATCATCGAGCAAAAAATCGGCAGGCTTAAATTCATCGGCATGCGACACATTGATAAAGCACCAGCAGAGAACCGAAGCCAAAGTGGTCTGCAAAAATTGATAAATCGTCATAGCGCTTACCGGAAATCTATCATAATCCAGCCCAGTTGTCACAACCATATTGGGGAGGATCACGGCCAGCCAAAACAAAAAGCCCCGCTCGCTTTCACGAACGGGGCTTTGAAGTTTTTTGTGGAGTCAGCGTTTAGCTCACTTCACCGCGGGCCATGCCCTTTTCCTCGAGAGCGGCCTGCGCTGCGGCAAGACGTGCTACGGGGATACGGAATGGGGAACAGGAAACGTAGTCGAGTCCGGTGCGGTGGAAGAACTTCACCGAATCAGGATCTCCGCCGTGCTCGCCGCAGATACCGATCTTGAGGTTCTTCTTGGTCTTGCGACCACCCTTGACACCCATTTCAACAAGTTTGCCCACACCTTCCTGGTCGAGGCCGGCGAATGGGTTGTTGTTGAGAACTTCCGCGTCCTGGTAGGTCTGGAGGAAGCTGGAGGAGTCGTCACGGGAAAGACCGAGGCCGGTCTGGGTGAGGTCATTGGTTCCGAAGGAGAAGAACTCGGCGTGCTTGGCCACTTCATCAGCGGTGAGACAGGCGCGGGGAATTTCCATCATGGTTCCAACGGTGTACTTCAGCTCGGACTTCTTGAGACCGAGTTTCTTACGCACCCCGGCGGCGGTTTCGTCGATGACCTGCTTCTGGAGCTCAAGCTCACGAGCGTAGGAAACGAGTGGGACCATGATCTCGGGGAGAACCTTGGTGCCCTTGGCCTGCACTTCCGCAGCAGCCTCGAGGATGGCCTCGACCTGTGTTGCGGTGACGGCCGGGTAGCTGATGCCGAGACGGCAACCACGGTGACCAAGCATCGGGTTCTCTTCGTGGAGAGAGTGAATGCGCTTGGTGATGGCGGCGGCGCTCATGCCGATCTTCTTGGAGAGATCCTTCTTCTGGGCGGCATCCATGGTGCCGATGAACTCGTGAAGAGGTGGATCAAGCAGACGGATGGTCGCGGGGCGGCCATCGAGTGCGGCGAAGATTCCTTTGAAGTCCTTCTTCATGAACACTTTGATCTTCTTGAGGGCTTTGGCGCGACCTTCGTCGTCGTGAGCGAGGATCATCTCACGGACAGCATCGATGCGGTTGCCTTCGAAGAACATGTGCTCGGCACGGGTCAGACCAATTCCTTCAGCACCAAACTTGATGGCCTGATGAACCTGCTCGGGGGTATCGGAGTTGGTGCGGACACCCAGCTTACGATGGCTGTCGGTCCACTTCATGAGTTCCATGAACTTCTTGTAAGTCGCGGATCTTTTGGCGGAAGCCTTGTTCTCGATGAGTCCCTGGATGACCTGGGAAGGAGAAGATTTGATACCGCCCTTGTAGACGTTTCCAACGAATCCGTTGAGGGAAAGCTCATCGCCTTCCTTAAGGGTCACCCCATTACCAATGAGGGTCCCCTTGCTGTAGTCGATGGCCATTCCGTGAGCACCGCAAACGCAAACCTTGCCCATCTGGCGGGCAACGAGAGCAGCGTGTGAGGAAGCACCACCCTCGGTGGTCAGAATTCCTTCGGCAGCAATCATTCCGCGAAGGTCCTCGGGAGAGGTGGCCTGGCGGACAAGGATGACGGACTCGCCTTTGGCGGCCGCTTTGACAGAGGCTGCAGCGGAGAAGTAAATCTTACCGGAAGCGGCACCAGGGCCGGCGGGAAGACCGTGACCGATCTTCTTGGCGGACTTCTCGGCAGCAGAGTCAAAGATGGGAGCCAGGAGGTGGCTAAGGTCATCCGCAGGAATGCGGAGGATCGCCTCTTCCTTCTTGATGAGCTTCTCCTCGACCATGTCGAGGGCGATGTTCACGGCGGCAAAACCAGTGCGCTTGCCGTTCCGGGTTTGCAACATCCAAAGTTTTCCTTCTTCGATGGTGAACTCAACGTCCTGCACATCGCGGAAGTGCTTCTCAAGCTTCGTGCGAATGGCGAGAAGCTCCTTATGTGACTTGGGAAGGTCTTTTGCCATCTTGGCAATGGGCTTGGGTGTGCGCACACCGGCGACGACGTCCTCACCCTGTGCGTCGATGAGATACTCACCGTAAAACACATTCTTACCGGTAGCCGGGTCACGGGTGAAAGCCACTCCGGTTCCGGAGGTCTTACCGGTGTTACCGAAGACCATGGCCTGCACGTTCACAGCAGTTCCCCAGGCGGCAGGGATGCCATATTTCTGGCGATAGACGGTCGCACGGTCATTCTGCCAGGAGTTGAAGACCGCGTTGACAGCTCCTTTGAGCTGGGCGCGCGGGTCTTCGGGGAAGTTCTTCCCGGAACGCTCTTTGATCAGTGCTTTGAACTTGGCGACCACCTCGCGGAGAGCTTTCTCGGAAAGTCCCGAGTCGTCCTTCACCTTGGCCTTGGCCTTGGCTTCATCGAGGATGACCTCGTAGGGATCGTGGTGCTCGCCGGCTTCGGCTTCCACTTCCATCACCACACTTCCATACATCTGGAGGAAACGACGGTAGGAGTCCCAGGCAAACTTGGCGTTGCCGGTCTTCTTGGCGAGAGCTTCGACAACCTTGTCGTTGATGCCGAGGTTAAGGATGGTGTCCATCATTCCGGGCATCGACTCGCGGGCACCGGAACGGACGGAAAGGAGAAGTGGGTTTTCAAGATCACCGAACTTTTTGCCCATCGCTTTTTCGACCTTGGCGATGTTCGCTTCGATGTCTGCATCGAGAGTCTTGGGGTATTTCTTACCGTTGTCGTAGTAGTAGGTGCAGACTTCGGTGGTGATGGTGAAACCAGCAGGAACGGGAACTCCGATGCTGCTCATTTCGGCGAGGTTTGCGCCTTTTCCTCCGAGGAGGGCTTTCATCGAGCCGTCTCCGTCGCATGTTCCTGCGCCGAAGTAGTAGACGTTTTGCTTAGTACTGGGGGCCTTTTTAGCAGCCTTTTTTTTGGTAGCCATGGTCGTATTCTCTTAGTGAGTTTTGATCAGAATTACCGAAAGGATTGCGTATCAGCCCTTCCGGAAAGGCGCGCACTCTAGCAACCACACTCTTTGTGTCAACTGTGTTGCTCACGAGGAAAAACGACCCGTTTTTCAAAGCCACTTGCTCCTCCGAAAGAGGAAAACAAGGAAACCATCCACCCTGAAAAACACCCGCCAAAGAGCGGGGTAAGGCAAGGGGATTTCCAGCTCCGGAAAGTGATGAAAATTCACCCCGTAGATTCCGGCGGGAACTGTCACCGGGCTTCCGCTGTCGCGGAAAACGCCGACGCCCTCGAATGGCATCAAGAAGGCCGGCAGAGGTTCATTGGATCATGATTGCAAAGCGGGAACCGTTCCTTCGGGGAGAGAACGAATATGAATATCCTGCTGGGGAAAGGCGATCTCAATTCCCGCCTCCCGAAAAGCATTGTCGATTTGATAATGCAGCTCGCTCTGCGTCGCCAAAAGATGTTCCGCCGCAGGCACAAATCCCCGGATCTGGAAATCGAGGGTGCTGTTTCCAAAGCTCATGAACAAGACATCCGGCCCGGGATCAGCCATCACCTGCGGATGCCCCGACACAATTTCCCGAAGAATCCGGGTGGCCTTCCCGGTATCGGAGCCATAGGCAATCCCCACCGGAATTTCAAAACGAAGGATTGAATCCTTCAACGTCCAGTTCACGAGCTGACTCGTGATGAACTCCTTGTTGGGGACGAGAAGCTCCCGGTTGTTGAACTGCTGGATGGTAGTGGCCCGGATTTTGATTTGGGTGACCTTGCCTGAAATATCACCCACCGTGACGATATCGCCCAATCGAATCGGGCGCTCGAAGAGCAAGATGATCCCCGCCACAAAGTTGGCAAAGATCTCCTGCAACCCAAACCCAATCCCGAGAGAGACTGCCGCCGCAAGCCATTGCACCTTGTCCCAGGTGATTTCGATCCGGGCCAAAGCCAGGACGATGCCCACCAAAACAATGAGATATCGAACCGTGGTTGTGAGAGCAAAATTTCCTCCCGGCCCCAAATTGATCCGATTGAAAAACACCAAACTCAAGAGTCCGGGAATGTTGCGGGCAGCCGCAAAAGTGAGGATGAAAAAGACGATCGACATCAGAAGGTCCTGAAGTGTGACGCGCCCGTCCTGAGTGCTGATGATTTCCTTCACCTTGTCCACCGGAGCGGCCTGCTCGCCCGACAAATTCGGCATCACCGCAGGAGAACTGGTCACTTCCGTCGTGATTGGTCCCGACCCCCATAGCTCAATTTTATCGAGGACCGAAAGAGCCGGAAGAGTGCTTGACCAAATCGCCCACAGTCCAAAAGCCGCCGCCACAAAAATCGTCAACCGAAGCAGTTGGATCGTCTGTTCTTCCACCTCAACAACATTCACCGCCTCCGCCTTGACATCGTCGAGACTCTCCAACTCGGAAGATCTCTCACCGCCCTTCTCCTCCCGCTCGCGCTGAGCGAGAGTAGCTTCCCGGCGACGGAGAGCTTGGGAGATGGCGAGGGCACGCCGTGAAACCAGGGTCCAACGGGTCAAAAATTGGATCACCAAAAACGCCAGTGCCAGCACCCCGATGGTCGCGGCAAACTGTGCACGCAAAATCAAAACCGAAGCAAAGTAGCCCAAACCCGCTCCAATCGCAAAAAGCAGGGGGATCGCCATCACAACGAGGTAACCAAACTTCGCAAGCCCAGTTCCCTCGTCATTCTTTTGCAAAACCGAACGCTTGGGGTGGAAGAGATGATGGCAGAAACCCATCGCCAGAAGCATCCCGAGAATAGAAACAAATCGTCCCGAAGAGTCACCGGTTCCGCTGAAGGTGAGAGCCGAAACAACAAAGATAAACGGAACGGCGACAGGAACCAGCCACTTCAAATTCTTGAAGAAAAGGGCGACCTGCCGGGGAGGCATCTTGAAGTGGGAAACCAAAAGACCATCGGGGCGGCAAAACTTCAGGAACAGGAAACCCAGAAAGAGGAGGATGGAAAGGTGCCTCAGCCCCCGCTTCCAGGAAAGAGGCTCATCAATCAAACCGGAGATGACGAACGGCACCAAAGGAAGCCACAACGATAAAAGGATGGCGAACCCAAGAAACTTCAGCGTCGGAACCAGACTTGTGCAATTCCGCCGGGCCGCCTGCAAACTCGATTCCTTCAAAATTTCCAGCAAAGAACGCCGGCGGATAAAAATGGCGAGAGAAGCGATCACCGAAAAACTCAAAGGCACCACCGATCCAAACCAATTGCTTCGAATTGACCCCCAAAGATTTCCGAGGGTCCCCGGGGTGAAGAGATCCACGACCCTCCCCCACTCCTCGAGGGGCTCCCTCCAGTGAAGAGGTTTCGTGCTTTTGATCCAAAGCAAACGCTCATCAATGAAATTGGAATATTCCTCAATCTCGGTGATGGTCAGCTTGGCCGCCTCGGTTCCCTTGCTGAGATCCTCGTTCAGCGTGCGATAGTCCGCTGAGAGTTTTTGCATTACGTCCGCCCTTTGCCGCAGGAGTTCATCTACTCGAGACCGGGATATTTTGGGATCTTCCGCAATGATGGCGGCAATCCGTTTCTCGTCCAATACGGGAAGACCATTGACCCGGTCCGACAGACCAAGCAGCGAGATCTCAGCCTTGGCGACCAACTCCAGATTACTTCTTAGCTTTGCCGAGATCTCATCGACACTCGGAAGCCGCGAACGTTGATTCCGTATAAGAAGCCCGGTTTCATCGTCAATGCCAAGGTCGGCATCTTCCAGAAGCTTGATTCTCCTTTTCGCATTTTTGTATTGTTCGTCGATCCGCTTACGATCTCTGTCGATTTTTGAGTTATAGGTTCTCGCTTCCTTGATACTTTCCTGAATGAGATCCCTGTTACTACGTAATTCGCTCAATTCGCTGACAATTTGCGCAAGATCGGGAACATGGGAAAACTCTTCATCCAGTGAGGCGATGACCTCTTTGGTCTTTCTTGTTTCCTCTTCCTTCAACTTCTGGACGGTAGAAGACAGCACCGTCTGGAGTTCGGTGAGCGAATTCAAATAGTCTTTCCGACGCTGGATCCGCTCGGTGTAGAGTTCCGACTCCCGCCGAAGTAAATCCTGTTCCGCCTCAAACTGCTTGATTTTGGCTTCAAGCATCCGCTTGTCCTGAATCGCTTTTTGATACTGGGCCGACTCCAGTTCTCCGGGTGCCTGGACGGGGATTTCAAACTCAGCCAGAGCCGCACGGGCTTTCGTCAATTCCTCGGTCAGAATTGCCATGCGTTTGGGAGAATCTCCGGCTCGATCAGCGACTTCCTTACGACGGACCTCACTACTCTCAATCAATGATGAAACTTTTGCCAGCAGGGCCTCTTGTTCAGCAAGGGCAGCTCCGGCGGCGGGACTACCGGGAGCACTGAGAGGCTCGAGCTTTTCAAGCCTCGCGATTTCGGACCGGGTTTTTTTCTCCGTGATGACGGCGCTGTCAGCCGCTTTCAGGGAAACCAGCGCCTGCTGCCAGACCTTTGCCGCCTCGGCGGCCACAGGGTCGTCCGTCGCCTCCTCGCTGGCTTTCAGGCGTTCCGTAATTTTCGTTTCGCTTAAGGGCTCGGCAAACAGCGGCAGAAAAAAGAAGGGGATTAGATAAAAAATTCTCACGTCTACGGGTGACGATAATTGAATTCTTCCGGAAAGAAAGCGCGACGGCGGCTTGTCTTTTCGTGATCAAAAACAGAACCTCGCAATCATGTCAGCAGAATACGACGTCATCGTCATTGGAGGAGGAAGCGGAGGATATGCCGCCGCGAAGAAAGCTTCCGGCCTGGGACTGAAAGTCGCGATCATCGATGGCGCGAAAGAACTTGGGGGCTTGTGCATTCTTCGCGGATGCATGCCCACGAAAGCCCTTCTTGAAACCTCCAGCCGCATGCGCGCCATTCGCGAAGCCGGGGAATTTGGGATCGGGATCGGCGAGCCCACCGTCGATATTGATGCCCTCCGCGCCCGGAAATCCCGTCTCATCGATGATTTCCAGCACTACCGGATCAAGGGACTGGAAAAGGGCGATTTCGACCTCATCCGGGGTCACGCAAAATTCATCTCCTCCCATGAAGTGACCGTGGAGGGCCATGGAACTTTGAAAGGCCGGGCCTTTGTCGTTGCCACCGGCTCGGTCGAAAAACTCCCACCCATCGAAGGGCTGGCTGAATCGCCCTTTTGGACCAGTGACGATATCGTTGATCTGCCCCGTCTTCCAAAATCAGTGGTGGTCGTCGGCACCGGCGCAGTCGGGATGGAATCCGCCTTTCTTTTCGAAGGCCTTGGCTCAAAGGTGACGATCATCTCCCGAAGCCGCCCGCTCATTGCCGGCGTCGATCCCTCCATCTCGGCAGCCATGGAAGCCCGCTGCCAGGATATCGGCATCGAGATTATCTTTGAAAAATCTCTCAGTAAGGTTGAGCACACCGAATCAGGCTTTGACCTGATGGTGGGAGACGACACCCGCCTCTCCTGCGACCAGCTCATCATGGCCTCGGGTCGCAAACCCAATGTCGACGGACTGGGCTTGGAAAACGCCGGATTCCCGGCAGACCTTACCCGTCTGGAGATCAATCAATTCTGCCAGACTTCCCAACCTCACATTTTCGGAGTGGGCGATGTTTCAAGCCCCCTTGCGGTCGTCCACCTCGCCGTCATGCAGGGCGAGGCTGCCGGAGAAAATATCGCCGCCCTCCTGAAGAACGAAAATCTTGAAGCCACGTGGGATCCCCGCCTCAATATTTTCGGCATCTTCACCGACCCCGAACTCGTCGAACTGGGCTGGAACGAAGCGGAAGCCCGCAAGCAGGGCCACGACCCCGTCACCGCTTCATACCGTTTTGATGATCAGGGGAAGGGCGAAATCGTCGGAGAAAAACATGGCCTCGTCACCATCACCGCCGACCGAAAAACCGGCAAAATTCTGGGAGCTGCCGGAATGGGCCCCCATGTCATCGACTACGCCCACACCATGATGGTCGCCCTTCACCAAAATCTCACCGTCGCCGAATTCCTGAAAATCCCCTCCTACCACCCCACTTTGGGCGAAATCTGGGCTTATGTCGCGGAGGAGCTCATTGAAGAACTTTAGCCGGGACGAACTTTAAGAAATCTGATAGTCTTCAAGTCATCAACATGGCAAAAGTGCTTTTTCCCATCCCGGCGGCTGCCTTTGATCTCGCTTTCTCCGAGCCTGCCCCGAACCATCCACCCGCACCCTCGCCCGGTCGGTAAGATTTTGAGGAATAACGACATCTCCCTTTTCCTCCCATCAATATCTCAATGAAAACAAACATCATCCTAATCCTCGCCGGAGCACTCCTCGGACTCTCGTCGTGCTCTTCTCCCCCCACTCCTCCTTCACCTCCTGCCTGAGGAGCGACCTGAGGGGGCACCCCCTAAGTCATCCGTGAGATGATTCATCTTTAATCGGGCCGGGAGATCCAATCCCGGCCCTTTTTTGCCAAAACCCATCGCATCTGCGAAAAAACGTTTGCATTCACGGTGCGATTCCCGTAGTTCCTCCGCCCCGCCAACCCAACTAACGACCATGGATATCATCAACAAGATCGAGAAAGAGCAAATGAAGTCAGACGTTGCCGACTTCAAAGTCGGTGATACCGTCAAAGTCCACAACCGCGTGGTTGAGGGTGGCAAGGAGCGGATCCAGATTTTCCAGGGCATCGTGCTCGCCAGAGGAGGCAGCGGCATCAACCAGGCCTTCACTGTCCGCAAAATCTCCTACGGAACAGGTGTTGAACGTGTCTACTCCGTTCACAGCCCCCGCATCGCCAAGGTCGAGGTCGTTTCCCGTGGAAAAGTCCGTCGTGCCAAGCTTCACTACCTCCGCGACCGGGTTGGCAAGCGCGCCATTCAGGTCAAATCAGCGGATTGATCTCTTCGGGATCCTCCGAACTTTAAATTTCCCGGGCCGCTGAGAGAATTTTCTCTCGGCGGCTCTTTTTTGCACTTCACCTGCCCCCTTCCCTCTCCCACTCTTATTTGTCGTGCGCATCCACTGGGCCATTGTCGTTTTTGCCGTGATCGGGACCATCCTGCTCACCTGGCACCTTCGTACCAATGACTTCAACTTTATGAAACCCACGGGAATCATCCTCCCTCCCGAGGATGATGGCTCCGATCTTGCCGTCGGAGCCGCCGTTCTCCAGCCCAAGATCGAAACCAACCCAAGAGTCGCCGAAGTTCTGGGAAATCCGGAGAAAACCGAAGAACCTGAAATCCCGGAAATCTCTGATCTCGACCTCGGCGACCTCGAATCCAGTCCCGGACTCGACAGCTACCGCAAGTTTGCAGAAAACAATCCCCCCGACCGCCTTTTCGAGCTCTCCTCCACTCTTCGGGCCCGGGGCGAATTCCAACGCGCCCTTCTCGCCTTCGAACGTGTCATCGACACTTCCAAAGCCGACTCCAAGGCCCTTGCGGAAGCCTCAAAGGGCATCTCCGCCCTCTCCCCGACCCTCCCCCGGTGGAACATCGACCCCACCAGGGAAGTTCCACTGACCCTCCATCTCGGAACCGCCCGTCTTGCCGACGAATCCCTCAAAGCGGCCACGCTTGAAGTCGCCACCACCATCCGCAAGTCCTCGGGCGACCAACTCGACATCATACCCAAAATCACCAGTAGCGGAGGCGATGAGGCCACCGCCGACAGCCCCGTCGCCCTGTGGCTTTCAACCGGAGGAAAGAACCCCGCCTCATCCTCTGTCCTGACCTTTCGCTCAACCGATGATCAAGCGGCTGCCATCAACGAAATCTCCCTTGCTGTCTTTCAAGCCGTCCGCGGACACCTTGGCAAGCTCGGATACCCGCTCCCTCCTCCCCTTCAGGCCACTGGCCGGGATCTCCTCTCCATCCACATCACCCGCCTCATGTGGCGGGACTTCGCCCGATCGCTCCACAAAGAACGTGAGGCCGCCGGGGCAGAAGAAGAAACTGAGGAAAATTAGTTCCTAAGATATTCTCCTGGGAGTCGTTCCACCAATTGCCGAACCATGCTCAAAAAAACCTTTCTCCTCTCACTCCTCTTCTCACTTTCCGGGTTTGGCGGAGAGGAAACCCCGGAACCTCCCGCAAAGCCCCAAATCAAGCAGATCAACGATAACGAGTATCAGATCGGCAAAATTCACATCGATAAGGCCAAACGTCAGCTCAGCTTTGGTGCGGGCGTAAACATGACCAAGGGCCTCATTGAATACTGTCTCGCCACCACAAAAAGCGACAAGGTTCACGAAACTCTCTTCCTCACCGATGTCACCCCGCTCAACATCAACATCGCAATGAAGCTTCTTGGCATCAAGGAATCGAAGGAGCTCTTCGAGATCATCGACGAAGACACTTGGAAACCCACGGGTAAATTCCCCGAAGTCACGCCCGCGGTCCACGCCGCCTCTCTCGTCGAAATCATCATCGAATGGGGGGAGGGCGACCAAAAGAAAAGCCTCCCGGTCAACGAACTCATTCACCACATCAACTGGCCAAAGGAAGCGGAAACGCCAAAACCCAACCAAGAGGTCAAAGCGAACGAAGCCACTCTCAGTGTGATGGAAAAGGGTCCCTGGCTCACCACCGGATCCTACATCCACGAAGGCCGCTTTAAAGCCGATGTCGGCGGGATCATCTTCGGAATCTACAGCAACGAACAAGCGATCGTAAACTTTCCTGGCAAAGACCGCCAATTGGGTGACGTTTGGATACCCAACGAAAAAGTCGTTCCAGCCGAGGGAACTGTCGTCAAAATCATCGTCAAACCTCACACTCCAAAAAAATGAAGAAGCTCATCGCCTCCGCTCTCATCGCGATCACCGCCATCTCCGCGACCGCTCAAAAGAATGCCCCCAATCCTCATCTCTCCCTGAAGCTCGAAGCGCAGGAGACCATTCACAAGGGAAACAAATTCCTCCTGGGCCAGCAACACGCCGACGGATCCTGGGGCGACCCAAAACTCCCCGCCTTTACCGCCTACGCCCTTCGTTGCCTCCTCCTTGATCCGGCCTACGATGTCAAGGCACCCGCTCCCGCTCCGGTTAAAAAGGGTCTCGATTGGCTCGTCGCCCAACAAAAGGCCGACGGCGGAATTTACGGCAAGGGCATGGCAACCTACTGCACTGCCTCCGCCGTCATGGCCCTCTACGTCGCCGACCCGCAGAAATACAAAGAGACCATCATCAAGGCCCGCGGTTTTCTCATCAACCAGCAGACCGACTGGGGCGTGAAAGGAGCGGATGACACCGAATTTGATGGCGGCATTGGCTACGGAGGCACTTACGCCCACTCCGACCTCTCCAACACCCACCTCGCGCTCGAAGCCCTCTACCACACCCGCGCCATCGCCACCGATACCGGTGACAAGAAGGTCCAGGAACTCGATTGGGGCGCCGCCCTTGCCTTCGTCTCCCGTTGCCAAAACCTCCAGGAAACCAACAAAGGCGAAAAAGTCGGAAATGACGGCAGCTTCGTCTACTTTCCCGGCAATTCGAAGGCCGGGGAAGCTGTCGACAGCAAGACCGGAAGGGTCGCACTCCGCGGCTATGGCTCCATGTCCTACGCAGGACTTCTCTCGCTCGTTTATGCCGACCTCGACGGTGCCGACCCGCGCGTCAAAGCCGTCACCAAGTGGATCAACAATAACTACACCCTCAAGGAAAACCCCGGCCTCGGGGGACAAGGATTGTATTACTACTACCACGCCATGGCCAAGAGCCTCATCGCCGCCAACATCCCCGAGTTGAAGGGTAAAGATGGCCTCAAAATCGACTGGCGCACCGATCTCGCCGCCAAAATCATCAACTCCCACCGCGAAGACGGCTCCTGGCTCAACACCGATGCCAGCCGCTGGATGGAAAACGACCCCATCCTGGTCACGAGCTACGCCATCATGACCCTCCAGCAAATCCACTCTTCGCTGCAATAGCCCATCATTCGGTCACCATGGCTGGAAGCCAAAGTATCATCAGCCCCACGTGAATCGTGGGGCTTTTTTTGGCCCCAATCCCCTGAAGGGCCTCTTCAAGTCATCCTGCAGAAAAGCTGATCCTTAAAACAATCGACCCTGCTCCCCATCCTCAACCTCCGGAGCAGGCAGCGGAGGTCTCTCACTCTTCCCGCCTTCCTCCCTCACACCAAGAGTCGCGATTTCATAAACCACCCGCTTCCTCCCCTTCCCCGTTGCCACCTCGTTGCGCACCACCTTTGTCCCCAAAAGCTGCTCCAGCAGCTGCACCTCCATCCGAACGGCGCTGGGATACTCGGCATAAATCTTCGCCATCGGGCTATGAAATTCCTCGATCCGAAACCCTGTCGAAGCATCGTAGTGGCATTTGCTAAACCACCCTGACTTGTCCCTGAGATCAGCCAACCGTGTCGCTTTCTCCACCATCGACTTCCCCGCCCGCACCTTCGGCTGCCATTGATCCCGCAAAAGCTGAAAATGATGGAAAAGCAGCTTCTCGGGGGCTGCCTCACCATAGATTTTCCTCACCCCTTTAAGCACCGCCAGCGTCAATCCCACCCCCGCCTCCGGAAAAAGCGGATCACATTTCGCGGTCAATCGATAAAGCTTTTCCGGGCGCCCGACTTCCTTCTTCTCCCTCGGCACCCTCCATTCGTCCAAACACCCCATTTGAGTTAACTTCAAACAGTGCTGCTTCACGCCCATGTAGCTCATGCCCAGCTCCCGCGCCAAATCCGACACCGGCATCCCGTCCGACACCTTGATTGCTTCCAAAATGGCCGCCCAGGAGGCCCGCATCGTTTCTCTGTGAACACCCGAAAACATAAATTTCGAAAGCCAAACCTATCCGGCCCGCATCTTCACGGGAATCTTAATTTTAAGATCCTCTCCCCTGCCGCCGTATCATACCCTCACAAAACGACATGAAACACCTTTCCGCTCTTACCGCCGGCCTCACCCTGGCCCTTTCCGCCGCCGACCGGCCCAACATCCTCTTCATCTTCTCCGATGACCACGCTCCCAATGCCATCTCGTGCTACCCCGGCGGACTCTTCGACGAAATCGCCCCCACTCCCGGTATTGACCGCATCGCAAAGGAAGGCATGCGCTTTGACCGCTCCTACTGCACCAACGCCATCTGCGGTCCCTCGCGCGCCTCCATCCTCACCGGTCAACATTCCCATCTCAACGGCTTCATCGACAACAACTCATCCTACTTCGACGGCCTCCAGACCACCTTTCCCAACCTCCTCCGCGAGGCCGGTTACACCACCGCGATGATCGGAAAGTGGCACCTTCATTCAAATCCCGTCGGATTCGACTACTGGGAAGTCCTTCCCGGACAGGGCGCCTACTACAATCCCGACTTCATTCAGATGGACAACACGCGCAAGCGCTTCGAAGGCCATTGCAATGACCTCGTCACCAAAAAGGGACTCACCTGGCTCAAGCAGGCTGCCGACTCCAAAAAGCCCTTTATGGCCATGGTGCAATACAAGGCTCCTCACCGCAACTGGGCGCCCGCCTTCCGCCATCTCAACGTCTTCGACGACGTCGAGATGCCCGAGCCAGAAACGCTCTTCGATGATTACGCAAACCGCTCTTCCGTCCTCAAGGAACACGCCATGGGCATCCAGGGTCACATGTCATGGGGCAACGATATGAAATTCCAGGGCCCCAACCTTTTTCCCAGCCATTTCACCGGTGGCCAGGGAAACGGCCAGTTCCGACGCCTCACCGACGAAGATAAAAAGACCTATATTGAAGCCTACGATGACGAGAATCAAAAATTCATCGCCGACATGCGCGCCGGCAAGCTCGATCAAAAGGCCATCACCAAGTGGAAATACCAACGTTATATCAAGGATTACCTCGCGGTGATTCGCTCCATGGATGAAGGCATTTCCAAAATCCTCAAGCACCTCGATGACTCCGGCCTCGCCGAAAACACCATCGTCATCTACTCCTCCGACCAAGGCTTCTACCTCGGCGAACATGGCTGGTACGACAAACGATGGATGTTCGAGGAATCCCTCATGATGCCCTTCGTCGTCCGCTGGCCCGGAAAAATCAAGCCCGGCTCGGTTTCCAAGGCTCTGATTCAGAATATCGACTACGGCCCCACTTTCCTCGACGTCGCCGGCGCCAAAATCCCCGCCTCCATGCAGGGAAAATCCCTCGTCCCTCTCTTCAAGGCTTCCGGCGAAAAACCCGACGACTGGCGCGACTCCATCTACTATCGCTACTCCGGCGAAGCCACCCACCACGTCGCCGCCCACGATGGCGTTCGCACTTCCGACCATAAAATCTTCTGGGTCCCCAAAACCAAGGAATACCAGCTCTTCGACATGGTGAAAGACCCGCAGGAGATGAGGTCCGTCCACAAAGACCCTGCCTACGCCAAAGTCTTTACCGAAATGAAACAGGAGCTCGAGGCCTCCCGCAAAAAATACCGCGCTCACTCTGCCATTATCGGACAGCCCAAGGAGCAGGATTGGTGGAAAAAGCGTCACGCCGCTATGAACCAAAAGGCCAAAAAGCCTCACGACCTCCTCTTCATTGGCGACTCCATCACCCAGGGCTGGGAAGGCTCGGGCAAGGCCACTTGGGAAAAATTCTACGGCACCCGAAAAGCCCTCAATCTCGGTATCTCCGGCGACCGGACCGAGCACGTCATCTGGCGTCTCAATCACGGAAATCTTAAGAACCAAAAGAAGGCCAAAGCCGCCGTCGTCATGATCGGCACCAACAACACCGGCCACAACAGCCAGGACCCAAGCGAAGTCAAAGATGGAGTCGACCGCATCGTCTCAACCATCCGCGCCCGCTGCCCCGAGGCAAAAATCCTCCTCCTTGGAGTCTTCCCTCGAGGCGTCAACCCAGATGATCCAAAGCGCAAAAACAACGTTGAGATCAACAAGCTCATCTCGAAACTCCACAACGGCGAGCGCATCCACTACCTCGATATCTCCGACAAGTTCCTCACTGAAAAAGGAGTCCTCACCAAGGAAATCATGCCCGACGCCCTTCATCCCAAACAAAAGGGCTACGAGATCTGGGCCGAAGCCATCGAAGGAAAGCTCAAGGAATTCGGACTCTAAACCAAAGGAGCCTCCCGCACTTTGACATCTCAAAATATCGATCTAAACTCCCCCTGTTTTGAGCGATATCTCTTTTACTTCCTCTGCACCCGGATACTGGGCCGATGCCAACATCTCTCCTGAAGACTGGAATTCGGCCAAGTGGCAGCTGAAGAACCGCGTCTCCTCCCTCGCTGACATCGAGAAGCACCTGACCCTCTGCGAGGAAGAACGGGCCGGCATCCTCCTGACCGGGACGAAACTCGCCACCGCAATCACCCCTCATTTTTTCAATCTCATCCACCCTACCGATCCTGACTGCCCCATCCGCCGTCAGGTTATCCCACGCATCGAGGAAACCCACACCGATCCCTCGGAGATGGCGGATCCTTGTGGTGAAGACTCCCACATGCCTGTCCCCGGACTCGTTCACCGATACCCCGATCGCGTCCTTTTCCTCGTCACCGACCGCTGCGCTTCCTACTGCCGCTATTGCACCCGGTCCCGTGTCGTCTCCGGAGTTTCTGACCAAAAACTGGAAACCCAATGGGACAAGGCCATTGAGTATCTCGAAAATACTCCGCAAGTGCGCGATGTCCTCCTCTCCGGTGGTGACCCTCTCCTTTTCTCTGATGGCAAGCTCGAGAAACTCCTCACCAAACTCCACGCGATCCCCCACATCCAGTTCATCCGCATTGGCTCGCGCATCCCCATCTTCCTCCCCCAACGCATCACGCCCGAACTCTGCGCGATGCTCAAAAAATTCCACCCCCTCTTTATTTCCATCCACACGAACCACCCCCGCGAACTCACCACCGAAGTTCACGATGCCCTTGGCAGGCTCGCCGATGCCGGAGTCGTGATGGGGAACCAATCCGTCCTCCTCGACAAGGTCAACGACTCCGTCGAGATTCAAAAGGAGCTCGTTCACAAACTCCTCATGTGCCGCGTCCGCCCCTACTATCTCTATCAGGGCGATCTCATTCAAGGGACCGCCCACCTCAGAACCGGAATTGCCAAGGGGATCGAAGTCATCGAAGGCCTTCGCGGCCACACTTCCGGCTACGCCATCCCCCAATATGTTGTCGATGCCCCGGGCGGAGGAGGAAAAATCCCCGTCAATCCACAGTATGTCGTGGAGTCCAACGAAGAACGCACGGTCCTTCGAAACTATGAAGGCAAGGAATTCACTTACCCCGAGCCCCAACTCACGAGGGTCCTCGAGTGAACGTTCTCTTCGTAATCTCCCGATCGGATATGACACCGGGGATCAAGGACCGCACTTCCGTGGTTGGCTGGATTCTTCTCTTCATTCTCATCGCCCTGCTTGCGATCTTCCTCGTCATGGGATTGAAGCCAGATAACCGGCTTGACACCTTCAGGGACATAACCACTCAAACCCTGAAACATTTCTGAGGAGAGTGAATACAAACAACGCGGCAAGA
>ERZ887942.481-NODE-481-length-32662-cov-19.505229_pt1 | contig 32662 bp, 30 predicted proteins | sample MGYA00521099_ERZ887942 | MGnify/ENA primary metagenome ERZ887942 (study PRJEB32303, sample SAMEA104408605) | aquatic metagenome | biome: Brackish water; feature: Pelagic; material: water | place: Baltic Sea | collected 2014-06-07T06:48:00 | depth 16,251 m ...
TCTTTCGACAAGATCTTTCGACAAGATCTTTCGGCAAAGTGGTTTAGTTAGCCTCCAGATCGTTTTTATTACCCCCGAAGACCATGCTCCAAGACTCAAAAAATCCTTTGACTGCTGCCGCGGCCCCCAGAAATGGCTCGGCACCGAGCCCGTTTCAACCAGCTGCCAACGGTTCTCCGGTTCCTTCGCCATTCGAGCCCGCTGCTCCGGCTCGAAGTCATCAAACGGCCTTGCCTGAGCCCAAAGCCCCGCCCGAAATGCCCTCGTCACCGTTTGCTCTCGTGCATGACGCCGCGCCTGTGGCAGCCTCTCCGTTTGCGCCTGCTCTTGTCGAACCGACTGAAGGCTTTGTTGTCCAAGAGTCAGTTGTATCACGACTTGAGCCTGTTTCTTCTCCCTCACCGGTCGCAATGCCGGATGCCCGCTCCCAAAATGGCATGAATGGAAACGGCAATGATCCTTTCGCGGCTCCAATGCCGGGCAGTCAACCCCACAATCCAGCCCGACGTGCCGATTTTGTTCTTCCTGCCGAACATTCACAGATCGTTCCCGCACAGGTTGCTGCGCCTGCCGTCGCACAGCCCGCTCCCGGACAGACAACTCCAGCCGCTGCGACACCAGCAGTCGTTGCCGCAGTCACCGGTGAAACTTCACAGCTTGTTCTCCGGGCGATCTTTGGAGTGACCCGCGAGCTGGATAAGACCGAGATTTTGCAGCGTGCCCGGACTCTTCCCGGTGTTCGCAATCTTCAAGTGGTTGGGCAAGCGGAGGCTGCGGCAATGGCAACCCTTCGGAATAGCATTCAGCGAATGGGCTTTGGTGATCAAGCCAGTTTAGCTCTGACTACGAGTGGGGGAGTCGTCGATATCATCGAGGAACCCGGGACCACTCTTGCCGTTCTTCACGAGGGAACTTATGCCGCGGGTGTTCGTGAGACTTTGATTATCGTTTCCCGCGAGTTGGCCCGCCTTGGCTAAGGCACCAGATGGTCATCAACTCCCAGGTGGGTGGGCTTCAGGCAAAGCTCGCCGTGGTTGGTGTTCCTGATTGTGGGAAACGCCAGATTCTTCAGGATTGGTCCACCCGGCAGGGGCAGGGCGAAATTTTTCATGAGTTGGTGAGCGAAGTCTCGGTTTTTCGAGCCCCCTTTTTATGGAAGGAACTCCCAAGGCCCGGCTGGACGATGCTGCTTGAAGCTTTCACAACCGATGGCGAAATTCCGTATTCGGCCGTTCAGGAGATGCTTCTCGATGACGTCGACGGAATCGTTTTTGTGGCTCCAGTTGATTCGTCCCGGGCTGTTATGATCAGGGAGAGTCTGGTGGGTTTGGGGCAGGTATTAGCCCGTCATCGACAGCATCTGGGCGAAATCCCGCTCGTGATGCATTATCATCAGGCCGAAAAAATGCCTGACTTTGACCCCAAAAGCCTTGATGACTTTTTGGGAGTTCCTCAAGGCTCGGTTCCAACTGTCGTCACTCGTTCCGATGATGGTTCGCCTCTGACAGCTTCATTGGCAATCCTGCTACAGAAACTGATGAATCAGGCGGAGTCTTCGATATCAGTCGAAGAACAAGCATCCTAATAAGGCTCGCCTTGCCGGGATCGCAAAGATCGGATCATACTTCATCCAGATGGCAGACTGGAAGATCCGTATTGATGTTGGGGGGACATTCACAGACGGCTGGGCCTTGACTCCAGCGAAAGGGCGGATCCGTTGTAAGGTTCTCTCTACCGGTGTGCTGCGCACTTTGATTCGATCGATTGAGGACGGTTGGCTTATTTGTGATCGTCCTCTTTCCACGCATTCGCAGGGGCTGGAGGGGTTTCGGATTGGCGAAGCGACTGTTGAAGATTCCATTCCCAATCAAGGCCGCTTGAAAGTCACCGGGAATTTTGATCCGGGACAGGTGATTGAGCTTTCCACCGGTGAAGATGCCCCGGTCGTCGCCGCAAGAATTCTCACCGGAACCCCGCCATCTGAAGCATTTCCATCCTGTGAATTGAGGGTGGCGACGACACGGGGAACGAATGCCTTGTTAGAGGGAAAGGGGGCTCCGGTTGATCTTTATACTACCGCGGGATTTGAGTCGTTGCTCGAGGTCAGGGATCAGAGGAGACCTGATCTTTTTGAACTTTCCCCTAAGATTGCGATCCAGGTGACCCGGAGGGTTGTGGGGATTCCCGGGCGTCTTGACCGGGAAGGCAACGAACTCGTACCATTGGATGAATCTGTCCTCGAGAATGAAGTTCCAGGCGATGCGGTCGCGATTGCGTTGGTCAATGCCGATTGTGTGCCGGTTCATGAAAGACGGGTTGCTGAAATCTTGCGATCCAAGGGTGCCAAAAAGATCAGTGTTTCCAGCGAGGTGGCGCCCGTGATTCGGCTTTGGCCACGGATGGAAACTGCGGTGGCAAACGCTTATCTCACTCCTGTTATGGGACACTTTCTTTCGAGTCTCCAGCGGTCCTTGCCGGGGATCCCTTTGTCGCTCATGACGAGTGCCGGTCAGCTTAAAACATCGGAGGATTTTCGACCAATCGATGGTCTTTTAAGTGGTCCTGCCGGAGGCATCGCCGGTGCTGCCGCTCTCGCGAAGGCCGCAGGATTGGATCAAGTCCTGACTTTCGATATGGGTGGGACGAGTACCGATGTGGCGAGGGTGTCAGGTGAGCCGGGCTATCGTTACGAGCAAGAAGTGGGCCCGGTGAGGGTTCTCAGCCCGGCGGTGAAAATCGAAACGGTGGCCGCAGGCGGAGGTTCAATTTGTCAGTGGAGGAACGGCGGGCTTGAAGTGGGTCCTGAGAGCGCCGGGAGTGAGCCCGGACCGGCGTGCTATGGATGTGGGGGGCCCTTGACGGTGACGGATGTGAATCTTCTCCTGGGACTCATGGATGAAAGTCGCGCTGACATTCCATTGGATCGGGACGCGGCAGAAGCCCGTCTTGATGAACTCCTGTTGGACATCAACGGCGGGGTGGATCGGCACGAACTTTTATGCGGTTTGAGGACGATTGCCATCGAGCATATGGCGGAAGCGCTTCGACAGGTTTCCACCCGGGAAGGTTACGACTGCCGTGAACATGCCTTGGTGGCGTTTGGAGGGGCGGGTCCCCAACATGCGTGCGCCCTGGCACGTGAGTTGGGAATGAAGGCTGTTCTCATTCCGGCTGATGCCGGTCTGCTCAGCGCGTGGGGCCTTCATCAGGCCGGAGACCGTGAACTGAGGGTTCGTCAGATCTTGAAGCATCTCGATGATTCGGTGCCCGATTTGATTGAAGAGTTGGCTGAAGGACGTGCGATTCATCGCTGTCTCTTTGAGTTGCGCTTGCAAGGGCAGGATTCGTGTTTGGAGATTGAGACCGATGGAGGGATCAGCGAGATGGAATTGCGGGGGGCATTCGAAAAGCGATACCGTCATTTGTATGGAGATGCCCGTCCCAATGATCGCGAGATTGAGTGGGTGACCCTGAGGGTTGAGTTGGCAGGGCGATCGGAGGCTCTCGAGGTAGAGGTTTTCGAAAAAGGGGAATTCGTTCAGGAAGACCGGATCGAGCAGGATGGATTTTCCACGTTGCTTCTGGAGAGAGGTTGGAGAGTGCATCATGGCTCGAGGGGATCGGTGAAACTTGATTGGGAGGGTGGCGGCCAGGATGAGTCGGTGGCTCCCGAAGTGGTGGAGTCCGAACTCTATCGTCGACGTTTTGAAGGAGTGGTGGAAGCGATGGGAGAGTTGCTTCGAAGGACCGCACTTTCGACGAATATCAAGGAGCGCCTCGATTTTTCCTGCGCCTTACTCGATGGTGATGGGCGTCTTGTGGTGAATGCTCCGCACATCCCTGTTCATTTGGGGGCGCTGGGATTGTGTGTGCGGAAGGTATCAGAAGAGCATCAATGGCGTGAAGGGGATACGATCGTCGTCAATCATCCGGCATTTGGAGGATCGCATTTGCCCGATGTCACCGTGATGAGTCCGGTGTTTCATGACGGCGGCTTGGTCGCGTTTGTCGCAAATCGGGCCCATCATGCCGAGATCGGCGGTAAGACGCCGGGTTCGATGCCGCCGGATGCCCGCTGTCTCGCCGAGGAAGGAATTGTGATTCCTCCGACGCGATTCGAGAAGATGGGGGAAGATTTTTTTAAAGAGTCCCGTTCACCGCGTGACAACATTGCTGATTTGAAGGCGCAGGTGAGTGCGAATCGATATGGAGTCGAGGCTGTTGGATCTCTGGTTGCCCAGTCTTCATCCCTGGTGGTGAAAAGTCATATGAGATCTCTCTATCAACGTTCGGCTTCGTTCTTGAAAGGGACCCTTGTTGATCTCAAGGAAGGTTCGGCTTCGGATGTTCTGGATGATGGGTCCGTGATTCAGGTGGCAATCTCAAGGGGGGAGAAGTTGCTTGTAGACTTCAGTGGGTCCGCGCCGGTCCATTCCGGGAATCTGAACGCCACTCCTGCGATTGTCAGAAGCGCGGTGTTGTATGCGCTGCGACTCTGGTCGAATTCCGATTTGCCGCTCAATGAGGGGCTCCTGGATGAGGTGGAGATCATCACGGAGGAGGGGATTTTGAATCCTCCGCTTACGAGCGACCCGAGAACCTGCCCGGCGGTGGTGGGCGGAAATGTCGAGACGAGCCAGCGCGTGGTGGACGTTCTCTTGCAGGCCTTGGGTCTGCAGTCGAACGGGCAGGGGACGATGAATAATTTCCTCTTCGGCAACGACCGTTTCGGATTTTACGAGACGATTGGCGGGGGTGCCGGGGCTGGTCCGGGATGGAATGGGCGTAGTGGCTGTCATGTCCACATGAGTAATACCGCGATCACCGATGTGGAGGTTCTTGAAGAGCGTTTTCCGGTGAGGGTTCTGGAGTTTGGGATTCGGCGCGACTCGGGGGGCAAAGGAATTTGGAATGGAGGTGATGGTCTGGTCCGGGAAATCGAGTTCCTTGAGAACACCACGGTCTCGCTTTTGACCCAGAGGAGAGATGAACAGCCGAGGCCCAACGGGACGCCAGGTCGAAACTTACTTTGGAGGAATGGAGCGTGGCAGACCCTGTCCGGGATCGAAACCATACAGGTGGGGCCGGGAGATCGGATCCGAATTGAAACCCCGGGCGGTGGTGCGTGGTTGCAAGAGTAGAACACGTGGGTATAGTCCGCCCATGAGCGACCAAAAACCTCAAATCACGACTTATCTTAAGACCTTCTGCGGTTGGAGCGAAGGTGTTCGAGCCATTATGCGGAAGTATGATCTCGAGTTTGAAGAGAAAGACATCATCAAGAATCCTGCCTTCCGCTGGGAAATGGAGCAGAAGACCGGCCAGCCACTCAGTCCATGTGTCGAGGTAAATGGCGAAATGCTCCCCGATGTCTCCGGTGAAGAAGTGGAAGCCTTCCTCCTCGAAAAAGGCATCGTCAACGCCAGTGAAGAAGAGCCCGATGCTCCCATCGACTCCTCCTGCTCCCCCGAGCAGCATGAAAAGCAAGTCCTCGCCGAAGCTGCCGAAAAAGGTGAGCCCGGGAAGATCGTTTTTTTGGACTGATCCAAAGTAAGCAGAGCCTTCAAACCTTCGTAATATCAGCCCAACGCATCGCGTTGGGTTTTTTGTGTCCGGGTCAGCTGTTCAACTCTCCTTTGATTTGATGAATAGCAGAGCAGCCCAGGTGGCAAAGAGAACCCCGGTAAGGCCGCAGAAAAAGTCCATTGGGGAGAAGGTTCGGCTGGGGATGAAGTATTGCGAGGCTTCTTCAAGGGCGATGAGGCTGATGAGAACTGTGACGACTTTCATGGTGGCCGATTTGGTGCTGCCAGGAATTTTGGGAGCAAGGGCGATGATTGCCAGGAAGGCGAGAATACCCATCAGGACGAAGTGCCCGACTTTGTCGAAGTAGGGGATCCGGTTGACGAGTGCAAAGGTGTTGCCAAGGGCTCCCCTGTTTGCGGCCGTGATCACTCCGATGATGAAGAGGAAGAAAGCGATAAAAAGAGCATCTCGTGTCATCGTTTTCATCTCTTGCTGAGACCCAAGGTTGCCCGAAGTGTTCAATCAGGATTCATTTACTTGCTTTTTTTCTCTCAATCAGGAATCACGCTTGCTTTCGGTCTTCGAATTCCCTTGATTCGCCCATGGCGGATCCTTCTTTGGCCCTTTCTTTTGACGACGTCCTTTTGACGCCCAGTTTGAGCGAACTGCTCCCTTCTGATTCCGACGTGAGCACGGAGCTGTGCAGCGGAATCCCTCTCAACATTCCCGTTGTTTCGGCGGCCATGGATACGGTGTCGGAAACCGAATTGGCGATTGCGTTGGCGCGTGAGGGTGGCATTGCGGTGATTCACCGGGCCTGTCCGATCGATGAACAAGCTTCCATGGTGGCCAAGGTGAAGCGTTCGGAGAATGCAGTGATCCACCAGCCGCTTACCGTTTCGCGCAAGTTTACGGTCGCCCAGGTCCGCGAGATCATGGACCGCGAAGGCTTCTCTGGGTTTCCGGTCGTCGATGCCCGTGGCCGCCTCGAAGGGATGGTCACTGGCCGCGATCTGCGTCACATCCCAAGCGAGGAAGCTTTGGTAGAGGATGTCATGACCTCCATTGAGCGACTCCACACTGCCCCTGCTGATATGGATCAACAGCAGGCCCGTGAGATCCTTTACAAGAATCGCATCGAGAAGCTTCCCCTCATCGATGGTGAGGGCAATTTAGCAGGCCTCATCACGGGCGCTGATATTGAAAAAAGAATCACCTTCACGAGCGCGGCAAAAGATCCCAATGGTCAACTCCGTTGCGGAGCAGCCGTGGGACCCGGACCCGAATTTTTAGAGCGAGCCAAGGCTCTCATCGCAGCGGGGGCCGATGCTCTCTTTATTGATGCCGCCACGGGCCACACCACACGAGTGATGGAAGTGATCGAAAAGCTTCGAGGACTGGGTGACGTCCCGGTGGTCGCTGGAAACGTGGTTACGGCTCAAGGGGCGAGGGACCTCATCAAAGCGGGAGCAAGTTGCCTTAAGGTCGGTGTTGGCCCCGGGTCCATCTGCACCACCCGCGTTATCTCCGGAGTGGGGATGCCGCAATTCACCGCCGTTCAGAATGTCGCTGAGGCTGCTCACGAATTGGGAATTAAAGTCATCGCCGATGGTGGCATCCGCTACTCGGGTGACATCACCAAGGCACTCGCCGTCGGTGCGGATCTCGTCATGCTGGGCTCGCTATTGGCGGGCACGCGCGAGAGCCCCGGCCAGACGGTGCATTCCCAAGGTCGCCGTTTCAAAACCTATCGGGGCATGGGCTCCATCGGTGCGATGCGCAAGGGGGCGGGTGACCGCTACGGGCAAAATTCCAGCGGCAAGCTCGTCGCGGAGGGGGTCGAGGGCCGCGTTCCTTATAAGGGGCCACTCGCGGATGTCGTCTTCCAGCTCATTGGCGGATTGAAATCCGGAATGGGCTACGTGGGCGCGCGCAATTTTAAGGAACTTCGTGAAAAGGCCGAATTCGTCCGCATCACTCCCGGAGGACTCCGGGAGAGCCATGCGCACGATGTCACGATCACGGAAGAGCCGACCAACTACCAACCTGCATCCTAGATTTTTTAACATGCAAGAGACTCACCATGTCGCCGTTTTTGATTTCGGCTCCCAATACACCCAGCTCATCGTCCGTCGTGTCCGCGAGCTCGGTTTTTTCGCCAAGTTATACTCTCCCGAAGATATTGCAGAGATTGGGGATCCGGGTGCCATTATCCTATCCGGCGGCCCAAAGAGCACGAGCGAGCCCGATGCCCCCGATATCGACTTTGAAAGACTAAAAGCCTTCGGCGTGCCGGTCCTTGGCGTTTGCTACGGGATGCAGCTTCTGAATATCAAATTCGGTGGTTCGGTGAAGGCGAGTAACAAGCGGGAATACGGTCCGGCTGCCTTGATGCCGACCTGTCACAAGGATCTTTACGAGGGGATTTCCACCGAATCCCAGGTTTGGATGAGCCACTCGGACACGGTGCAGGATTTGCATGCGGAAGTCGAAGTGATCGCGACGAATCAACACGGGACTCCGGTGAGCTTACGCTGGCCGGGAGGTTTTTACGGAATTCAGTTTCACCCCGAGGTGACTCATTCACATGAGGGACTTCGAATCCTCAATAATTTTCTTCTTCAGGCGAAAGAGCTGCAGCCTTTCCATATTGAGGACTTTAAGCGTGAGATGATTGAAGGCATTCGCGATCGGGTCGGGACTAAGCAAGTTGTGTGCGGGGTGAGCGGCGGCGTGGATAGTACGGTTCTTGCGGTACTTCTCAAAGAGGCCGGAGTGAATGTCCGGGCCATTTTCGTGGACAATGGTTTGCTCCGAAAGGACGAGACCATCGCAGTGCAAAACAACTTCCACCGCATGGGCGTGGAGATCGAGACGATTGATGCTTCGGATGAATTCCTGACGGGTTTGGCAGGCAAGGAAGATCCTGAGGAAAAACGCAAGATCATTGGAAACCTTTTCATCAAAGTCTTTTGGGACACGGTGGGTGATGCTGAGATGTTGGCTCAGGGAACTTTGTATCCCGATGTCATCGAAAGCGCTTCAAACGCGAAATCGAAGGCCTCGGTGATCAAGACCCACCACAATCGTGTTCCCAAGATTCTAGAACTGCAGAAGCAGGGAAAAGTACTGGAGCCGCTGGCAGAGCTCTTCAAGGATGAGGTTCGTGAACTGGGAGCCGCTTTGGGGATTGCTCCTGATATTCTCGGGCGCCATCCCTTTCCCGGTCCGGGACTTGCCGTGCGTTGCCCGGGTGCGGTGGATCGCGAGCGGCTAAAAATTATCCGTGAGTGCGATGCCATCTTTATCGGAAAGCTCAAGGAGCACGGTTGGTATGATCGCGTTTGGCAGGCTTATGCGGGTTTAATTCCCGTGAAGACCGTGGGGGTGAAGGGAGATGAGCGTAGTTACGAATGGGCGACCAATCTTCGCGCGGTGATCTCCGAAGATGCCATGACCGCGGAGTGGGTGGATCTTCCGGCGCAGCTGCTTCGTGAGACCAGTCAGGATATCTTGAACGAAGTCAGCGGGATCAATCGTGTCTTATACGATATTTCCACCAAACCGCCTGCGAGTATTGAGTGGGAATAGAGTCGGCAACCTCTATTTCTGATATTCCTTAAGTTGCTCCAGCGCCGCGGGTGTTCCGATGGCTTTGAGTGTTGAGATGACATTCTCGAGAGCTTCTTTTTTTTCCTCGGGTGTCTTTGCGTAGAGGCTTTCGACAATGACGAAGTGCTTGAGGGCATCGGCCGGTTTGCCCTGGGCGATATCGATGTCTCCGGCGAAGCTCCGGAGTTGGTAATTCAGCTCACCTTGAGGGCGGAGGTCGAGAGCATCGGATGCGGCCTGTCGGGCGTCGTTATATTGCTTAAGAGCGGTGTGGGCCCTTGATTTGTAGAAGTAGGCTTCGGCCTTGCGGTAGGCGTTTTTCTCAAGCGCAAGGATGGCGGTGGCTCCTTTGAGGGCGTCCTCATTATGACCGGTTTCAAGTGAGGATTGGGTGTAGAGTTTCCAAATGAGCGGGGAAGCAGGGCTTTCTTTATCCTTCAGTCCTTCATTGAGGAAGGGCCAGGCGCGGGTGTGGTGTCCGTCTTTTGACAAGGTGGCTCCAAGCCAGCGCAAAATTGCGGGAGAGATCTTTGTTTCCGGAAATTCCTTGAGGAGAAGATTAAGTTCTTTTTCAAGAAGACGTGTGTCTTCCGCTTGATAGGCACTCCGGACGAGAAGCGGGCCAACTTTCGAGGTGAAGGTTTGGGGGTCCAGCGTGCGGGCTTTACGCAGGAGAGGGGCCGCTTCGGCAGTTTTTTTCAGACGATATTCGTTCCATCCGAGCCAGAAGGTGGCGGAGGCTTGTGTCTTTTGGTCGAGCCCGGGGAGAATGAGTATTTTTTCCTGTATCGCGGCAAATTTTCGCCAATCCTTATTCTCCTGATAGACTGCGGCGAGACGAAGAAGAATGGCCCGCTTCAGCTTTTGATCACCGGTGGCATTGAGCACGGCCTGATAGTCATCGAGGGCCTCGATCTCGCGGCCTTTTGAGGTGAGAAGCTCGGCCCGGTCGAGTCGAAGCTGGGTTGATTGCCTGGCATCGGGAAATTTTATGATGAAGGCATCAATGGCGGCAAGAGCTCCTTTTTCATTTTTGAGAGCGAGTTGGGATTTGGCGACGTGGTAACGGACACCCAGGGCATTTGACTCGTCAATAAGAGTGAGGTCGAGAAGACGATAGTGGGAGATGGCGAGTTGGTGATCTTTCCGGGCGTAGTAATGCTCGGCGAGAAGGAGCCGGATGGAATGAATTTTGGGGTCCTTGGGGTTTTCGGTGGCGTAGTTTTTCAGGAAAGCTTCGGCTGTCCGGGCAAAGTTTCGGTCTTTTCGTTCGTGGTCGCGAACGAGAACGCGGTAGGCCGCCTGGTAGCTGCTGGCGGATCCGGGGGAAAGTTTGGAAATTTGTTCGTAGAGTTCGAGAACATCCTCTTTTTTTCCAAGAGCCTCGTAGGATTTGGCGGCCATGATGAGGCGTTGGAGCCGGGCTTCTTTCTGAAGATTAAAGCTGCCTATCTTGAAGGCGGTGATGACTTCTTGCCATTCCTTATCGGCGTAATGGAGATTCATCAGGGCCAGCTGGGTCTTGCCTCGAAGGTCCTTAAGGGCGGCTTCCCGGAGCGCTTTGCCAAACCACTCTTTTGTGAGTTTTTTATCGCCCAGTTCCTGCGCCGTGAGTGCTGCTTGGAGAATGGCCTCAGCGCGCACATCGGCATTTTTTGAACTGGCGAGGAGGGCGAATTGCTCGTGGGCCTGACGATGGCTTTGCGCGTTTTGGTAGAGCCGGGCAAGTGCAAGGCGGGCGGTTTCTGCGAACGGACTTTCCTTGTCTGCAAGAACTGCGTTCAAGGCTAGAAGGGTGCTGCTATTATCTTCGAGTTTATTAAAACAGAGAAACCGGCGGTAGAGCGACTCGTGTTTGATCTTTTTGTTTGTGGTCGTGCCGGCCACGACGTTGAACCACCTTGCTGCCGAGGACCACTTCTCGTTCTTGTAGTCGTCGGAAGCGAGGTAGAGGGCCGAGGCTTCGACAAACTTGCCTGATTCCCAGTTGGTGGCGGCTGCTTCGAAGCACGTGCGGGAGGCTTTCTCTTCTCCAATTTGGCGGTAACACATGCCAAGAAAATACCAGGCGTCCAGGGTTTTCTCGTTTTTTGGAAAGGCGCGGATGAACTTATCCAACGATTTGGCCGCGCTCCGGTAAGCGCGCCCTCGTTTTTTGGGATCCTTTTCTTTCTGCGCATCGTTGTAGTTGAGCGTGGCGTAGTCGAAAAGGTCGCGGGCCGGGTCGGCCTTAAGCGGTTTGGCTTCCTCGATTTCGGGAGGGGCTGGCTCTTGTCCCAAGAGGGGAAGGGTTGTCCCAAGAGCAGTCAGGAGAAATGCGAGGAACTTCATGGCCGGGGTTATTTTTTCTCGGGTGATTTGGTGGCGAAGCCGATATTCCAGATTCCTGCTTTCTGGATTTCATCCAGAACTTCGAGAAGTTGCTGGTTTTTGCCCTCACGGTCGGCACGAATGCGGACCGGTTGTTGGTCGGCCCCGCCGGCATTTGCGAGTTCGGAAGCCTTGACGATGCGCTCCAGTTTTTTGCGCAATTCGTCTTTGGTGTAAACTTCACCGCTGATGGTGATTACTCCTTCGGCGGTCAGGTTGACCACGATCTCATTGGCAACGCGAGCTTCCTGGGATCCTTCGGTAGTGGTTGGGACTGACACTTCGAGGTCCTTTTCCTGCTCGGTGATTTGGTAGGTCACGAGGAAAAAAATGAGGAGAAGGAAAACAATATCGATCATCGGCGCAAGCTGGAAGCTGGCCGGCGGGGGAGAGTTGTCGCGAATACGCATGGGGGCGGCAGGGGGAGGTGATTCTAGGAATCGCGCAAGGGATAGTCGTCCCGGAGGGGTTGGCTGACTCCTCCGGGGCCCAAGCCGTGGGATTGGCTGAGTTGGGAGCCCACAAGGGCGAGGATGTGAGTACTGGCGGCTTCAAGTTCGGCGGTGTGGCTTTGGACACGACCGCGGAAGAAGGAGTAGAAGGTCATCGCAATGATACTGATGACAAGGCCGGCGGCGGTGGTGATGAGGGCTTCCCAAACTCCTTGTGCCAGTTCAAGTTGCTTGGCGCCTTCGATGTTGCCGTTGGCAATCTCCATGAAGGATTTGATCATACCGATGACAGTTCCGAGGAGACCGACCATGGGGGCAATTCCACCGATGTCGGCAAGGTAGCTGATGCGTTGGGTTAGGATGCCAGCCTGGCGGTTGCCCTCGGCTTCGGCGACTTCGCGAATCTCGGGCTGGCTGGCGTTGGGATTCTTGGTGAGGAAATCGAGGGTCTTTTGGGTGACACGGGCGACGGATTCGTTCCGGCGATGGCAGTAAGCGATGAGTCCGAGGTAGTCACGCTTGCGAATCATGGCCTCAGCGGCGTTCATGAACTTATTGGTCACCACGGTGCTGCGGCGCAAGGTGAGGAAGTAGAGAAGAATAAGAATCAGGGTGAAGATGGAGAGGACGACGAGAGCTCCCATGACCCATCCTCCTTTTTTAAGGATATCTACCAAGGTGATGTCTTTGACGACGTCGGCCACCTCCTGGGCCGAGGCGATGGAAGGGATCAGCGCAAAGATGAGCGCGAGCAAAAAGCAGATCTTCATGAAGTTGTGGGCGAGAGTCTAACGGGAGATTTTTGAGGTGCAAGTGCAGGAAAAACCGCCGAAAATGGCGGGTTGCACCCGTTGACGAAGTGGATTACGACTTTTTGGCCCCCAATCTTCCAGAAAATGTCCGAACTACCAGCCCTCCGAGCCCGCCTTGCGCAGGTTTCCCATCAGCCGGGAGTTTACCTGCACAAGGATCGTCTGGGCTCGATTATCTATGTGGGAAAGGCCCGGGATCTGCGGAAGCGGCTGGGTTCCTATTTTTTACCTTCGGGGAAGACGCGCGCGGATCGCAAGACACGGGCGCTTATTGATTCGATTTGCGATTTTGAAATACATGAGGTGCGGAACGAGCAGGAGGCACTTCTATTGGAGGGGAAATTGATCAAGCAATACCGTCCGCGCTACAATGTGAGCTTTCGAGACGATAAGCGCTTTCTTCTGGTGAAAGTGAATCTCGATGATCCCTGGCCGAAGTTTACCACGACGCGTTTGAAGAAGTCGGATGGGGCGCGGTATTTTGGTCCCTTTGCGCATTCGGGCGCGGTGCGGGCGACGGTGACTTGGTTGAACAAAGAGTTTGGGCTGAGAAGTTGCCGGCCGAGGAATCCGGGCGAGCAGGACTACAAGCACTGCAATGCCGATGTCATTCGGAATTGCATGGCTCCGTGTGTCGCAAAGGTCGGTCGGGAGGAGTATCTCGAGCAATTGGAACAGGCCTGCGAGCTGCTGAGCGGAAAGGGGAAGCGGGAGCGTTTTAAAAGTCTGCGGGTGGAGATGGAGCAGGCGGCGGTGAAGCTGAATTTCGAAAAAGCCGCGCGCTTGCGGGATGTGATTTTGAATCTGGAAAGGGCGTTGAGTCCGACGAGGCAGTTTTCGCGCGGTCGCGGGGTGCCCACGACGGTGCAGCCGACCGAGGATCTGGCGGAGCTGGGCGATTGGCTTTCGCTCGATGGCCCGCCAACGATCATGGAGTGCTTTGATATTTCCAATATCTCCTCGACCCACATTGTCGCGTCGATGGTGAGGTTCAAAAACGGACTGCCGGACAATCAGAACTATCGTCGCTATCGGATTAAGACGGTGGAGGGGCAGGATGACTTCGCGAGTATGGCCGAAGTGGTGCGTCGGAGATACGGGCGGATCTTAAAAGAGAACATGGAGGCCAATCCGGAGGTTACGGAAACTTCGCAGGAAAGTGCGGTGGAGACGCTGCGGCGACTTGCGGCGGAGGGGAAGAGCCCAATCACCCTGCCTGATCTGGTGATTGTCGATGGTGGCAAGGGACAGCTCAGTGTTTCGGTGGCGGAGCTGCAGCGTTTGGGGTTGGCGGGCTTGCCGATCGTGGGATTGGCGAAGCAGCGGGAGGAGATCTTTTTTCCACAAGAGAGTGAGCCGGTCTTGATCCCGCATGATCGGGGTGCCTTGAAATTGATGCAGCGGATCAGGGACGAAGCCCACCGGTTTGCAAATGGGTATAATGAGCTGCTTTTGAGAAAGCGGGTGAAGGAAAGCTTGCTGGATGACTGTCCGGGGATTTCGCCAGCGAAGAAGAAGTCGCTTTTGAAGAAATTTGGATCGGTGGCGAGGATTAAGGAGGCGACGGTGGACCAGATTGCGGAGATGCCGGGTTTTTCAGCGACTACGGGTGAGGTGGTTTTGAGGTGGCTGAAGGGGATGTCGTAGGTCGTCCTTACAAGGCTGAGGTGCTACCTGCCGATACAGTAGAGGAACTCTTGCCGGTTTCCTCGGTCGACTTTCCCGACGCGGAGGAAGAGTTCGTCTTTGAGGGCGACGGGGGAGGCGTAGGTGTCGCTGCCGAGTTGGTTCTCGGCAACTTTTTGGAAGCTGTCACCGGAAGCTTTGAAGATGACAGTCGTCCCGTTTTTGAGGGTGGCGAAGACATGGTCTCCGACGGCGAGAGGTGAGGCCATGACGCCGCGGCGTCCGATTTTCTCGCTCCACTTTTTCTCACCGGTTTTGGCGTCCCAGCAGTGGGCCCGGCCATCATCGGCGATGGCGAAGATCATGCCGCGATAGGAAAGAAGAGATTGTTCGTAGCACTGGATGACGTTGTTCCAGACGATTTTTCCGGAGCCGTCGGCTTTGACTCCAAAGGTTCCCTTTTCGGGGAATCCGCCGCTGGCGAAGACCATGTCATCGGTCCAGACGATGGTGCCACACATCGATTTGGAGCCGACTTCGGTTTCCCAATTGAGCTTGCCAGTGCCGGGGACGTAGCTGGAAATTTTCTGAATGCCGGAGATGAGGAGTTGTTCTTTGCCGGCAACGTTTGCGATCACGGGCGTGGCCCAGTAGTCGTGGCCTTTACGGGGAATGGTCCAATTCTTTTCACCGTCTTTGGTTTTGAGCGAGGTGATGAGACCGCCTTTTACCGTGCCGACGACAACGATGAGAGAGTCCTTGTGAAGAGCAGGAGTGGAGCCGTATCCGAACTTGTAGGAGGGGTGGTAGTCGCCGGCGGACTTTGACCAGACGATCTCGGCGGATGGGGTGACGGCGGTGATTTTGATTTTTTGATCGTTTTCAAAAACAACGAGGATGTTGGAGCCGTCCCATTGTGCTGTTTGGGAGGCGGGGCTGTTTTCCTTATGGAGGTGCTCAGGGAAACCACTCTTGTGGATTATTTTTTCCCAGAGAATTTTTCCGGTTTTACGATCAAGTGAGATAAGGGATTGAGTGCCCCTTTCCTGATCGCCGGTGGTGAGGTAGATTTTATCGCCGACGAAGATGGGCGTGGAGTGACCCCGGCCGGGGAGGGGTGTTTTCCAGCGGATGTTTTTGTCGGCCGACCATTCGGTGACGGGTTTGGCGTCGGCAGCGGCCTGGTTGTTCTTATCGGGACCACGCCACTGGGGCCAGTCGGCAGCGAAGGTGGATGAAATGAGGAATAGGGAAAGGGAGAGAGTTTTCATTTAGCGACGAGGATCGTGAGTGGCGGAAATGCGATAGTGATTTCTACGACTGCTGCGCGGAATTTCTACCGAAACCTTGCTCAAGATTTCTTCGGTGGATTCGATGGCAGGCTCGGCGCTTGTGATGCGGGTTCAGTTGATGAAGTCGTCCGAGATTTCAAGGTCGTCAAAGCATCGGTTTGGAGGGGGCATCTCATTGCTCCGGTGGAACTGAATGCCCCCGTTTGCGTCGAAGAATTTGAACTGCGTTAAAAATGACCCTTGCCCCGGAAGCTTCGCAGTCGATAGTTTCAGCATGAGCGACGACGATAAAGGTGGCCCCAAGGGACCGAAATACCCCGATCCCGAGGAGTTTAAAAAAACCCTTGAGGGGATGTTCGGAAAGATGGGCAAAGGAGGGTTTTCCTTCCCGGGGATGACCGAGAGTCCGTTCTCGAACGAAGCCGAGTCCGATGAGGTTGATGTGGTCGAGCCCACGGTTGACGATATTTTTCAATTCGATCTTCTTCCCCGCGATATCAAGGCCCACCTTGATCGCTTTGTCATTCGCCAGGATGATGCCAAGAAGGCCCTCGCGATTGCGGTCTGCGACCATTACAACCATGTCAAAGCGCTCAAATCCAAAAATGAGGACGACGAACACTTTGAGCTCCAAAAGCAGAATGTCATGGTGGTCGGTCCAACGGGGGTGGGTAAGACTTACCTCGTAAAGCATATTGCCGAGCTCATTGGAGTGCCTTTTGTGAAGGCTGATGCGACCAAATTTTCTGAAACCGGTTACGTCGGTGGCGATGTTGATGATCTCGTTCGAGAACTGGTTTCCAAGGCCAATGGTGATGTTTCACTCGCTGAGTATGGCATCATCTATATCGACGAGATCGATAAGCTGGCCTCAAGCGGCGGAGCCGGGATGATCGGGCGGGACGTGAGCGGACGCGGCGTGCAAACGACCCTGCTCAAACTCATGGAGGAGACGGAAGTCCCGCTTCGCAATTCCCAGGACATGCGTGGCCAGATGATGGCGATGATGGATTTACAGAAGGGGAAAAAGGAAAAGGATACCATTAACACGCGGCACATCCTTTTCATCGTGAGCGGAGCCTTTTCCGGCCTTGAAAAAATCGTTCGTAAGCGCAGCCAGGCGGCGCAGATTGGCTTTTCGGCCGAGCAAGCGGAGCCTTCCATGGATGGCGAGCTTTTCAAACAAGTGACAACCCAGGACTACATTGACTTTGGTTTTGAGGCTGAATTCATCGGACGTATTCCGGTCCGCGTCGTTTGCGAGCATCTGGAGGCACCTGATCTGGAGGCCATCTTAAAATATTCCGAAGGAAGTTTGCTTCGGCAGTATGAACGCGAATTCGAAGCCTATGGGATTGACATCAAGTTTAAGGATAGTGGCATCGGGCGAATTGCAGAAATGGCCGCTGAAGAAAAAACCGGGGCCCGTGGCTTGATGACGGTGGGAGAGAAGATTCTCCGGGATTTTAAATATGAACTTCCGGGCACCTCGGTGACCGAGTTAACTGTCGATGATGACCTCATCGACAACCGGGAAAAACATCTCGAAGGTTATCGGGAGCTTGGAAAGGAACTCGTTGTAGAGAAAGCGCGTCAGGAGATCGATGCCTTTGTCCGTGAGTTCAAAGACAAACACGGTGTCGTCATTAAGTTGGCTGATGAAGCAGTCGCGCGTTTGGTGAAAAAGGCCGGAGAGCAAGCTCGAAGTGTCTTCCAGGTCGCTCGTCAGCACTTCCGCGATTATCAGTTTGGTTTGAAACTCATCCAGAAGAATACCGGACAGGGTGAATTTCTTTTGACCGAATCTGCGGTGGAGGATCCTGACAAGTTTCTGAGCGAGCTGGTCGTGCAATCCTACCGCGATCAGAAAGACTCCTAGCGGACGGCGATGCCGCTTTGAAAGGTCGGGTCTTTGTTTTTTTTCCAGGAAGGTGAACGCTGATGCAAAATAGAAGGTCCATTCCGCCGTTAGTGCGAAAATGACAAGACATTTTCGCTATGGGAGTTTCCAGCTTTCTCTTTTGGCTTTGTATTCGCCAAGCGGAAGAAGCACGTAGACCGGTTGTTTGGTGGGATCGATCCACGCAACCAGTTTCTTCAAATTTGTCTCGGACATGGTGGTGCAACCAGCCGTGGGTTTGCCGCCCCCGCCGCGCCAAATGTGAAAAAACACGGCAGATCCCGCATACGGTTTGGCCATTGGCGGAGGATTGTGGGCGATGAAGAGCTTGAGCGAGTGAGCGTGGTCGTTTTGCTTCATCTGCTGTTTTTTTTCCCAAGCGGTTTTAGGAGCGTGAGGGAGGATGCGATGCTGGTTGTAGTGTGGGGATTTTGAATCCTCGACCCAGAGATCCCGGGGAGTGACCTTGCGATAGGGAAGCGTGGGGTGTTTCCGAATGGCCGGAGCATCTCCCCATGCACCACCGATGTGGAAAATACCAGCCGGAGATTTCACATCTCCTTCTTTTTTCAAAGCGGCTCCTTTTGGTGAGGAATGGATCCCAAGACCCCATGCCGAACCTTTGCGCCCGAGGCGAACTTTGATCGGGCCGTCGACTTTTTCCCACCGGGCTCCGTTTCGCTGATAGAAATAAAGGTCGGCGTGAGAGCTATTCCAGGAATTGGGAGATGCCACAACCGCTTGCCTGGACTTTGCGGGAATGCTCTGTCCGACCAGAGGCAGGATGAAGAGGAAAAAGAGGAGGGTTTTCACAGAGGAAACCTGGCCGCTCCCATGATGAAATCAATTGCCGAAGAAGTTATCGAGATCAACACCTTCATTTTCGACCGCTTTTCCATCGTCGCGCCCGGGTCCGTTTGATTCGGGGAGGGGATCAATGGGTTCAGTGACCACTTCGACTTCGCCCGATTCGAGAGCACCATCGAGATCCTCCCGAAGTTGGCCGATGATTTCTCCCCACCATTCGTTGTTGGCGAGAAGGTCTTCCTGATAAGCCTCTTGTTGATCCAGATCGAGAAGTGGATAGAGGTCCGAAGCAAGGTTCGATTCACCAGCCTTGCCGGCGACGAAGCCACTGACGATGATGCCTTCCCTAAACGAAGCATGATGGCTCACAAGAAGTGGGAAAACCTCCCGTCTTTGGTTGGGAGTGAGCTGATACCGCTTTGTCATCTGCTGGAGTCGTTCCCGGGCCTCGCGCTCGATCTTCTGCCCAACATCCTGAAGCGAGATTTCGGAGACGGTCACCTCGTAGATGGTTGGATCCATCTTCCCGACGTTTCGGCTGGAGAGCGGAAGGGGGATGGAATGGTCGTTTCTTCGGGAAGATCTCACCGTTGAACTTGAGACGGCTGCCGATGCACCCGAATTCTGGTTCGCGCGCTTGTTCTCCTGCTCGCGGAACGAGATGAAGAAGGCAAGAGTCCCCGATACGCAGAGAAGTGCGATGCTGAGAATGAACTGCGAGCGTGTCATGATTTTGGGAGAGTAACAGGATGGGAAGAACTATTGAAGATCTAAATCGAGTGTTTGACGGAGTTTCTGTCGTTGCTTTTCGACGCTCGCTTTTTGGGCCTCATCGAGGTGGGGAATGAGTTGGGTGTGAAGTTCGAGGATATGCTTCGAGTATTCCAAAAGCGCTTCCTGACGGCTTTCCCGGATTTCGTCGTAAGTCTTTTCGATTTCGGCAGCCACGGCTTTTTTCTGGGTCGGGGTGAGCTTAAGCTCCCGATCAAACCGGGCGAGAGTTCGTTCGACCCAGAGCCCTTTTCCCTCTTTTGCGGAGGGTGACTCAATTACTAAAGTATCCGGGGTTTGACGTCCTCTTTTTTCTCCAAGAAGAAAACCGATGCCATACCCGCAGAGAAAGATCGCGAGCAAGGCCATGCTGATGATGAGGTAGTCTTTCAATCGTGGTTTCATGGTGCTTTCGGGAAATCGGGAACAGTGGGACTGGCTGGTGGCTGCGTTGCTTGGTCTTCACGGACCATGAAATAAAAAATAGCAAAGGCAATCCCTGCGATGAGCGCCGCGAGCAGGGAAATACGGCGCCAGGTCAGAGTGAGGAAAGCCATGCGAACTTTTTCGCGAAGGCTGCTGATTTCTGCCTGCGGTGGTTTGTCGACCTCTTGCAAAGGGGCCTTGCGAGCGGCTTTCACAAGTCGTTTGAGCGGGTCTTCGGGTGAATCCATGGTGTGATGGCTTTAGGTTTCGGTTTCGAGTCTCTGGAGGGCGGTAGCAAGTTTTTGACGTGCCCGCATGGCGGTCACCTTGACATTGGAAGCCCCCCAGCCTGTAAGGGAAGTGATTTCCTGAACACTTTTTTCCTCCAAATCCAAGAGGCGGATGATGATTTGTTCCTTAGGTTTTAAGGTTGAAATCAAGCGCTGTAGCAGTTCGCGCATGGCGGCCAGATTTCCCCCCTGGTCGACCTGCTCACCGGAAAGGGTTCTTTCGAGTGCTTCGGCCTGTGTTTCGTTGAGGTCGGAGTAACTGACGAGGGGTCGGACACGATGACGGCGGAGCCAGTCGTAGCAGGTATTGATGGTGAGTCGCGAAACCCAATGCCGGAAGGGGCTGGATCCCTTGAATTGGTCGAGTTTCAGGAAGATTTTCGTAAAAGCTTCCTGGGCAAGATCGTCGTGGTCATTTTTTGAGCGGACCTGACGTCGGATGATTCCATAGACTTGGGTCGAGAGAATCTCGAGAAGCTCCTTCCAGGCCAATTCATCACCATCGCGTACTCCGGAGAGGAGAGCGGGAGTGATTTCGACCTGATCGTCGTTCATGCAAGCCGTTCTTCTCCGGGGCCTACTTAAACTTGGTGCTCATCATCCACTCATACCACACCGTCTCAAAGGCGACATCGTCGGGGTAGCCATAGGTTTTGAGGAGGAGTTCCTTGGTGGGTTCGGCACCGTCACGAATCGCTTTGATGAAGGACTGGTAGGTTTTGGCTCGCTCTTCGGTGCTCACCAGGAAGTAAGTGAGGGCAAACATGTAGCCTGACTCGTTTGGCGAAAGAGTGATGATTTGAGCATTGATGGTTTTCTCAAGGCTGACTCGTTTTTCCTTCTTGCAAAGCTTGCGAAGAATACGGGGCCAGGCTTCTTCGGGGCCGAGGGTTCCGCCTTTACGGGCATCGACTTTGGCATCGGGGTTGGCCCGGTAGTAGGCCTCGAAGTCGAGGTAGTAGATGGCGCACCGATCAAAAACCATGTGTTCCGCGTAGTATCCCATACCGCCAGTCATCCAGAAGGGGAGATCAGCCTGTCGGCTGCGTCCTTTCATCAAGGCTGTGCCGAGGCTGTGGACGAGGATTTCTTTTTTGTCCTGCTCCTTGCCTCCGCCCGAATTCATGGGGTCGGTTTTGCAAATGACGAGGTAGCGGTTATACGGGTCGAGGTAGTTTCCGACCTGCTTGGTGATTTGAATGTTGCCAGCGACCCAATTGTATCTCCTGGCATCGGTCATGACACAGCGATGAAACGAATCGCCGGCATCTACGAGGTAGGTGGTGAAGCGGAATTTGTCTTCCTTGCCAGCTTCCCGGCCGCCGGGAGTACGGAATTCATCTTTTTCAAAGTCTTCCTTCAGGCCCGGAAGGATCTCGAGGAGAATTTCGTAGGTCTTTTCGCTAAACTTTCGAGCGGGGTCGGTGCTGGTGCCGCTGGTCCGGATCATGAAGTGATCGAGCTCTTTTTCCCGCCACTTCATCTCGGGGAAGTGAATGGTTTGGGCAAAGGAAATTCCAAAGGATAAGAAGATGGCAACAGCCAAAAAACGCTTCATCAAGGGACGCTAGAGCAGGGATGATGAGGTTGCAATCAGGGAAACCAGCCCTTGCGACATCCTGCGGGTTTTGATAATTCAAAGATCCAACAATCACGAATCAATATGTTTAAACAATTTAAAGAATTCGCCTTCAAAGGCAATCTCATCGACATGGCGGTCGCTTTCATTATCGGGGGTGCCTTTGCGACGGTCGTTAAATCGCTCGTCGACAATCTCTTCATGCCACCGCTTGGGGCACTGATGGCAAACGTCGATTTCAAGAATCTCAAGTTCGATCTCATCGAGGCCAATGCTGAAACCGGAGCCAAGGCGGTGACTCTGAATTACGGCCAATTTCTGACCGATCTCCTTTCGTTTCTTTTGATGGCCTTTGCCGTTTTTCTGGTGATCAAGAAGGCCCTCGGTGCCCTCCAGAAGAAAGAAGAGGAAAAGCCCGCAGATCCTCCCAAGCAGGAAGTGCTTCTGGAAGAAATCCGCGATCTTCTTAAGAAAGGATAATTCTTTCCGCTAAAACCTCTCTTTAGAGTATCGGCGGCTCTCTTTTTAAGAGGGAGCCGCTTTTTCATGGCCATCCGCTAAAGCCAAAAAAAGCCCGGTCGATCACGACCGGGCTTCTTATTCGAACTAATTTTAGGAGAAGAAAGGATTACTCATCTGCCGCAGCGGGCTTTCCTTTGCCCTTTCTGGGAGCATTTTTTCCTTTTCCTTTGCCGCGGCCTTCAGGGGCACCTTTTCCACGGCCTTCAGGACGACCTCCGCGAGCGCCAGCTCTGGGGGGGATCTCAGCGCGCAATGCGATGAACCTTGGATCATCGGCGAGAGCCTTGCGGTCTCCGGCATGTTCCTTGTAGAGAGCTTTCATTTCATCCATCTTGGCCTTCCGCTCATTCTCGGAAAGTGCCTCCCAAGCGGCGGTGCGCGCCTCCATGTCGGCCTTGAGCTTCGCTTTCTCTGCCGGGGTCATTGCTTCAATCTTAGCTCTGCGTTTGTCCATCGCCTTCTTGCGTTCGTCCATCGCAGCCTTGCGCTTGTCTTGCTGCTCTGCGGAGGGCTTCTCGCGGCCCTGGCCTTTGTTGGCTTTTTCATTACCCTCGGGAGGCGCGGCATTTACGATAGCACAAGTGGCGATGGCCACGGCGATTGATGTCAGTTTCATTTTCATAGTTTTTTGAGTTGTCGGGATGGTGTCGTCTCCCGGATTCGCACGATCTAACCTGAGTCTTCGCGAAGAGTTGCAGATTTTTTTCGAGAATTGTCATTGCCCGTCTCCGGCCCTGTCTCAAAGATCCCCCGAATGCCAGACGAGGCCAAAAAACCCACCAAAGCCGAAGTCTTTCGCGCGAGACTGACCAGTACCCTGATTTTATGGGCGATCGTGACTGCGGTCTTTATCTCCCAGAATGCCTGGGCCTTTTTCGGATTGGTGAGTTTCCTCACGATTGCAGGGGCGATTGAGTTTCGCGGGCTGTTTTCGAAGTTTCCCGGCGATGGTTGCCGGACGATTGGTTTGGTTGCCGGGTTGGCGGTGGCTCTTCATACGGGAGTGGGACTCATCGGCGGGTGTCTGGACCAGGACAACTATCTTTGGGAGCTCGTAGGGCTCATTGTCGTGGTTCTGGCGGGATTCTGTTGGAGATTTCGGAACGGAATCGAGGGCCGCCAAAGTGTTGATGCGGTAGGGGATGGTCTCTTGGCTTATGTGTATGTGCCGGTGCTTTTTGGATGCTTTGTTTTTCGTCTCATCTTCCTTCCCGACACGGGGGGAGAGGTGCCGGGGGCGTGGTTACTTCTTCTCATGATCGCGGCGGCGAAGTTCACCGACATGGGGGCTTACATCACGGGCTCGCTCATTGGGAAAAACAAGATGGCCCCGCATCTCAGTCCGGCAAAAACGTGGGAGGGATTTTTTGGCGCGCTGGCATTTGCCCAACTGGCGGCCTGGAGCGTCTGGGCCTTGTCCGGTGAGACGCTGGCGTGGATTCCTCCAATTCACGTCGGGGTTCTTACTCTCTTGATTGGATTGGTGGCGGTGGCCGGTGACTTGGCGGAATCGGTTTTGAAGAGGAGTCTGGAGGTCAAGGATTCTGGAAATCTCATGCCGGGAATCGGCGGGATCTTGGACCTGATCGATAGCCTTTGTTTTGCGGCTCCGGTGACCTACTTTTATCTTTTGGCGACAGGCCTGGCGTCATGAAGAAGCGGGTTTTAATTTTAGGTTCGACCGGTTCGATCGGAACGAGCGCCTTGATTGTGGCTCGGCAAATTCCCGATCGAATGGAGATTGTGGGACTGGCTGCCGGGACCCGGGTGGAGGATCTTGAGGAACAGGCGCGGGAATTTGGGGTGAATGATCTCTGTTTGGCCGACGAATCACGATGGGGGGAGTTGAAAGGAGACGGGAGAACGGTTTTTTCGGGAGCCGGGGGATTGGTGGAGATTGTCGAGGCAACGAAGCCCGATCTGGTGCTGGTTGCGATTGTGGGAGTGGAGGGCTTGCGTCCGACCTTGAAAGCGATCGAACTAGGGTGTGATGTCGCGGTGGCGAGCAAGGAGATTTTGGTGATGGCGGGTGAGGTCGTGATGAATGCCGCACGGGAGAAAGGAGTCAATATCCTACCGGTGGACAGTGAGCACAACGCGATCTTCCAGTGTCTTGAGGGGCATAAGGGAGGCCCGGAGGAAATACGGCGATTGATCGTGACGGCTTCGGGCGGGCCCTTTCGAACCTGGCCGGTTGAGAAGCTATCGGAGGTGAAATTGGAGGACGCGCTCAAACATCCGACCTGGGAAATGGGGCAAAAAATTACCATCGATTCGGCGTCTCTTTTTAACAAGGGGCTGGAAATGATTGAGGCGCGCTGGCTCTTCGATATTCCGATGTCGAAGGTCGAGGTGGTGGTGCATCCGCAAAGCATCGTGCACTCGATGGTGGAATTTATTGACGGCAGTGTGCTGGCCCAGTTGAGCACGACGGATATGTGTTTCCCGATCCAGTATGCCGTGGTTTGGCCGGAGAGGTTGAAGAACGAGCTCAAGCCATTGGATTTTCCAACGCTGGCGAAACTGGAATTTGAAGCCCCGAGGGAAGCTGATTTCCCGGCGCTGGGGCTGGCCCGGGAAGCGGGCGAACGAGGGGGGACCTTGCCGGCGGTTTTGAATGCGGCGAATGAAATCGCCAATGCCGCATTTCGAAAGCGCTCCCTGAGCTTTCCTGGAATCTGGGAGGTGGTTGAGAAGACGATGCGAAAGGTCGAACACATCGACTCGCAGGAGCTGGATGTCGTCGTGAATGCCGATCTTGAGGCGCGGCGAATTGCGCGTGAGTTTACCAAGCCCGGATGATTTCGTGAATGAGCGCCGGGCCGCGGTAAACGAAGCCGGTGTAGATTTGCACGAGGGAGGCTCCGGCCGCTTTTTTGGCGAGGGCATTTTCGGCTGAGAAAATGCCTCCCGCTCCGATGATGGGGACGTCCGGGCCGAGGCCGGCATGGAATTGGCCGATCACCTCTGTCGAGTGAGTGGTCAGTGGAGCCCCTGAGAGGCCCCCGGCTTCCCCGGCATTGGGGTGACCTTTGACGGCGGCTCGTTCAAGGGTGGTGTTGGTGGCGATGAGAAAATCGAGGCCGCCATCGCGAAAGACTTTGGAGAGTCCGGTGATTTGTTTTTCATCGAGATCGGGTGCGACTTTGAGCGAAAAGGGGACGTAGCGACCCGTTTCCTCGTGGAGCTTGCTTTGGAGTTTTTTAAGGGTCTCAAGAAGTCTTCCTGCGGCGTCCTCGGACTGAAGGTCCCGAAGTCCGGGGGTGTTTGGGGAGGAAAAGTTAGCGGTGATGTAATCGGCCCAAGGGTAGGATTTTTCGAAGGCGATGGCGTAATCGTCGTTGGCCTGTTCATTCGGAGTGACTTTGTTTTTTCCGATGTTGATGCCGACGATCCCTTTGTAGGAAGTTGCAGAACGGGCGTTGGCGAGGCCTTGATCGATGCCGGGGTTGTTGAAACCCATGCGGTTGATGAGGGCCTTGTGCTGTGGAAGGCGGAAGAGGCGGGGTGAGTCGTTTCCGTCCTGCGGTTTTGGGGTGAGGGTTCCGACTTCAATGTGCCCGAAGCCGAGCAGGCCGAGGGCGTCGATGGTGTTGGCTTCCTTATCGAGTCCGGCGGCGAGACCGATGGGATTTGGAAAGGTGAGGCCCGCAAAGGTGACCGGTTTTGATTCCGGTTCGGTCGTCATTGCCTTGAGCAGGCCCAACCTTTCGGTCTGGCGAAGCCCGGCCATGGAGAGGTGGTGGGCGCGTTCGGCATCAAGCCGGAAAAGAAGAGCACGTGCGGCGGGGTAGAGGAGATTGAGCACAAAAGATTAGTGCCGAAGTTGGGCGACTTAGGCAAGTTCGGCGATCGACGGATTGTTTCCCGGTGGAGCCAATTACGGAGCGCAGACTAAAGTCAGCGCTCCGAAGTTGTCTTTCGCAGCCGAATGGGGCCTTTGGCGGTGGAGGGATCGACAATTTGGCCTTTTTGGAGGATGTCGATTTGGCCAGTAGCGACGAGGCGGCGGGCGGCGCGGCGGGTTCGTTCCATGTGGTTGCGCCATTCATCGCCGGGGAAGAGAAGGCGGGCAGCTTCGTTGGGGCAGATCGTGGCCTTGTGCACTCTTTGGCCGACAAGTTTTAGGATCGTTTCTTCGAGCTGCAAATCAAGAACCCCCGGTTTTGATTTGCGACACCGGGTGGAGCAGTAGCGGATTTCATCCCAACAATTTTCCCACTTCTTTCGCCACTCGATAATGCGTCCACAGGACTGACAGATTTTTTCAGCGTTCATCGTGGGTTGCTTTTTCGACGTATGACGTGATGACTTTGAGATGACGGAGCAACTGACCAATCAAATTATCCGCATGGCTTGGGAAGACCGGACGACGTTTGACGAGATCGAGAAGCGGACGGGACTTTCGGAGGCCGGGGTTATCAAGGTGATGAGGCGGAGTTTGAAGGCGAAGAGTTTTCGGATGTGGCGAAAGCGGGTGAGTGGGCGGGTGACAAAGCACGCCGGGAAATTTCGCGAAAGTCGTTTACAGATGAAGCGGGTGCCGGGGTTGCATTTGATCAATCGGGACGAAAAGGATTGAGATCGAATTGTCCGGTCGCGCGCATGACTTCGGCCGCGACAAGGGAACCGACGACGGCGCCGCGGTGGCAATTGTCGCCGCCGACTTTGGCGTTGGCGATGACGACGGCGGGGAAGTTGTCGTGGTACTTCCAGGCGAGATAGAGGGAGGCGGGGAAGGATTGATCGATGTAGCAGGCGGGGCTGAATCGTTGGCCGATGACGACGCGGTCGGGTTGGCGGGACCAGTCGTTGGCCTTGCGGGTGGAGAACCAATCGCCGGCGGCGGTCATGAGGGCTTCCCGGAGCGGAATACCATCGGTGATCGCTTGGAGGAGGCGGGTGAGGCAGTCGGAGGCGCGGAGGACATTGGAGTGTCGGTGCGTGAGGGTGACGTGATCCTTGATGGTTTGGCGATGGTCACCGGGCGGGAGGGCGGCGAGGAGTGATGGCACGGTGGCGAGGCCGCCGATGTGCTCGTCCGAGATGCCGCATTTGAGGATGTTTTTGCCGTTGGCATATCGGGTGAAGAAGGCTCGATGGTATTCCTCAAGGTAGGTGTCACGATGCCATCCGGGGGTAAGCATGAGTTCGATGTAGCGGAGGACCCAGCGAGTGGGATCGTATTCTCCTGCTTCTTTGACCTGGTTGTAGATTTCGCGGGCGAGTTTGAAATTGGCGGTGTTTTCGCCCGCGTGGAGGTTCTGGTGGTAGTGGATGTTTCGCTGTCCCCAGAATTGGGCCTGATCGTGGAGGATGTCGCCTTTTGCGTTCACCGGCGTGTATTCCGATCGCCAGAGGATGCTGTCGGGATGATGCGGAAGAGGGGCCTGGTAGGTGGAGAGGTCGGGATAGTCTTCATCCATGGCTTCACGATTATAGTACCAATGAACAGGCATCGCAAAGGCGTCCGCGATGAGGGAGCCGTGGTGGGCCGCGTCGTGAATCGTCATGAAAGACTATCGCGGGAGATGGGAATTTGTCTTCGGGAATCTTCGCCCGAAATTCAGGAGATCAACTCGGTCATTTCGCCCGTGCTGTCGACGAACTTTGAGGACGGCAGCCCGAGTCGATTGGTGAGAGTGACGAAGAGATTGGAGAGAGGGGTGTTGGATCCAAAGCGGTGGTAGGCACCATGGTTGAGACCCAGTTTGTCTCCTCCGGCCAAGACCAGCGGGTAATTGGTGTTGTTATGAGTCGTGCTGTTACTGCTGCCGTAAAGAACCATGGTGTGGTCGAGAAGGGACCCTTCGTTTTCGGGGGTGTCTTGCAGCCGTTGCAGGAAGTAGGCGAGTTGTTCTGCCCGGAAGCGGTCCCATTTTCCGAGGGCTTCGGCTCCGCCGGGTTTGTTCCATCCGTGGGCAAGGCTATGTTGGCTTTTGCCAAAGCCGAGGAGGGAGGGGAACTTGGTGGCGACCGAAGTGGCTCCGTTCATGTTGCCCATTTGGTAAGTCAGGAAGCGGGTTGAATCGGTCTGAATGGCGAGGAACATAAGATCGAACATCGTTTTGATCAGTTCGCCGGGAGTTTTGTCGTCGGCATCAAGATGAAGTCCGCTGGCATTAACTTCGGGCTTCGGAATATCAAGCCACTTTTCCGAGCGCTCTACCCGTTGCTCGATTTGACGGACCGACTGGAGATACTCGTCGAACTTTTCCTGGTCCTGTTTGCCGAGCTTGCGGCGCACGGATTTTGAATGCTCGAGAACGAGATCAAGCATGTGGTCCGAGTTCGTGAGTTCCTGCCGCCTGTCGGCCAGGTTTTTGTCCTCTTTCCCAAAGAGACGATTGTAAACGATGCGTGGATTGTGAAGAGCCGGGACCGGTTGCCCGCTGCGACTGAAGGAGAGGGTGCTTGAGCGGGTGGCTTCGCCCACGCCGCCATCGACTGATAGGCTGAGCGAGCGGAAGCGGGTTTCGCTCCCGAGTTTTGCGGCGAGGAGTTGATCGAGCGAAACGGAGTTCCTGAGTTGTCCTCCTTTGAGTTTGGCCGCGGTGAGGAAGATATCGGCGGTGTCATGACCACCAATCTTGCGTCCATTGGGATGAGAAAGTCCGCCTAAAACGGAGACGTGTTTGCGAAGTGACTCCAGGCACTTGAGGCTTTCGTTGAACTCAAAGTCACGACCCGTTTCATTCGGAAACCATTGCCACTTGGATTCGTCGCTCTTTTTCCGCGGGAGGCTGACTCCGTAGGGGAAGTAGACGGCACAGAATCGTTTTGGTCGTGTGGAGGCCCCGGCGTCCGCTCCCATGCACTCAAGAAAGGGCAGGGCGAGTGATGCTCCGAATCCTTGCAAGAAGGTCCGACGGGGAAGGTGCCAGGGTTTACGGTTCATGGTTCACTTACTTTGGAATGATTCGCTCGCTACGACGAGCTGAATCAAGGTTTTGATACGGTAGTCCTCGGCCGCAAATTTCGAGGCAAGTTCTTCCACGTTTTTCTTGTCGGGCAATTCCAATCGGCGGCCGAGGGCATAAGTGAGGAGCTTGGTGGTGAAGGCTTTGGCAAATTGATCCTTTCGCTCGTTTGTCAGATACTTTTTGAGATCTTCAATGCCTGCAACATCGCTGCCATCGGGCAGGGTGGATTCGGCAGAAATCGGGAGCTTTGACATGCCCTTGCCCTTTGATTTTTTTCGGAGGATCTGATCCCGCCAGAGTCCATCGGCGCCAAAATTCTCCAGAGGAATTCCCCAGGGATCGATGCCGCGATGGCAGTCATTGCAGGAGATTTCCTTCCGGTGTTCGGCGAGTTGATCCCGAACCGAAAGGTTGGCGAAATCAGGATTGGTGGAATCGAGTTCGGGGACATTGGGGGGAGGATCCGCGGGACGATCATCAAGGAGCCGTTCCCTGATCCAGACGGCGCGTTTGACCGGGTGGGAATCTTCACCGGTGGAGTTTCCGAGAAGAATGCTGCCATGGGTGAGGACTCCGCCGCGATGATCGCTTGGCTTTAATGAGACCCTTTCGAAGGTGCGGCCTTTGGGCCCGGGGATCCCGTAGTGCTTGGCGAGCGGCTCATCCAGCATGGTGAAATCAGAGTCGAGGATGTTGAGGGCGCTGAGGTTTTTGGAGAGGAGTTCTCCGAAAAAGTGGAGGGTTTCACCGCGCATCGAGGATTTCAGTGCTTCATCAAAATTCGGGTAATAGTTGGGGTTAATGGCCACCCGCTGGAGCGCCCCAACGTCCAGCCATTGGTCGGTGAATTGCTCCACGAATTGCCATGACCGTTTGTCGGCGATCATGCGTTCGACCTGCTGACGGAGGATCTTTGGATCACTGAGGGTGTTTCCCCGGGCCAGTTTGAAGAGCTGGGAGTCCGGCATGGTGTTCCAGAGAAAGTAGGAAAGTCTTGAGGCCAATTCCCAATCAGAGATGGGACGTTTTGATTTACCGGAGGGCTCGACCAAGTAGAGGAAATCAGGAGAGATGAGGACCATCGCCAGGGTCTCGCGGATGGTCTCTTCGAATGATGACGCCTTGGGGCGCGTGGTCTTGAAGAAGCTGGAGTAGGGTTTGATTTCCTCTTTGGTAACCGGGCGACGAAAGGCCTTGCTCATGAAGTGCTTGAGAACGGCGTCGGCATAGGCGTTTTCGTTCGCTTTGAGCTTCGAGGGAAAGAGGATGTCAGTGTGGTGGGAGGGTGGCCAGTGTTCGAAGATGGGACCGACAATTTCCATCGATTCCACCTCGATTTGAGGGTAGGTGAGAGGTCCTTTGGTCGGTGTTTGTTTCTTTCCCTTGCCCCGGGCTTTGAGTGGTTTGTTCAATCCTTCGGCGTAGGCGTTATCGAGCCAGATCAGTAGTCCGGGGAACTTGCTTTGGGTTTTGCTGGGGAGAGGGAAGTTCTCAATGTGGCCCCGCATCTCGAAGACCTGCCATTCTTCACTTGTGACATCGACAGGTTCGAAGAAGGCGCGCGGAGCACGGGTGTCGGCCCGATAGCCAATGGCGGCGCGCAGTTGCGGGTAGCCCCGGCCCTCGGCGAATTTTGCTCTCACTTTGGCTCGGATCAGTATTTCCCCTGTTTCGGGATAGTTCTTCAGTTTCGCAATGAACTGTTGGTCTTTGTCGAGGATGTTGCTGCCGCGATTTTTGTCCTTCACTGTCTTTTCGAATTTCTCTTCAAAAACCCGGGGTTTTGGTCCGCTGACAATGGCCTTGGCCAGTCCTTTTCGTGCGGCTTCGAGATAATACTCCATCTGAAGGTCTGACATTTGCAGAGAGGAACCGTCGTTTCGAAAGCCGTCTTCTGAAAGGGATTCGGGAGGGAAGTTCTTGGCGTAGGCTATCTCGATCCCAAGCAGATCCTGCATCGTGTTTTGATACTCGGTGCGATTGAGTCTTCTGAGGACAATGCGCCCGCCGGTGCTCTTTTGAGCCTCAATCACGGCATCGATTTCCCCGGTGATCCAACCGGTGAGGATCTGTAGCTCTTTGCGAGTCAGCGGTTCCTCATCCTCAGGCGGCATTTCAGCCAGATTCAGGGCATCCTTGACGTCGTGCCAGGTTTCGGCAGCGGCGCGGTCTTTGATGAGGTCGATTGAGAGGGTATCGAGGCGAAGGTCTCCTTTTTGTTTTTTGGGGCCGTGGCACTTGAAGCAATGTGATTCAAGAATGGGGAGCACCCGGGTCTTGAAGTCGATGGATTCCTGACTCGCAGCTGTCAGGATGAGGACGGAGAATAGAAGGTGGCTGAGGCTACGAAAAGTCATCGAATACGCTGTGATCAGATACCAGAAAGCAGTCGGCGGTCTTTCAGGGCTGGCGGGAACTCAGGCGAGTTTGATGCCCTTGGCATCCAGGAGGCGTGACAGTCCGCCTGCTTTGAACAAATCTGCTCCCAACTCAACCACCTTCCCTCGCCGTAAATTCATTGAAGATGCGGGGATAGAGAGGTTTTTCCCGCTATATGCCCGGCATATTTATTGTTGGGTACCTTTGATATCCCGCCAATCAACTGGATCATCACCCACCATAGTGTAGAGATTCCCCCCTCTTCTACGATAGGATCTCTACTTGGCCATCTTCCCGTCACCGGATCGTAGTGACGGTAGCCGTAATAACGCACACCCGACGGAAGTTTCGAAGTGCCAGGGCGGTTTCCTTGGCGCGGTCGCTGGGTTTGAAGGCGGTTTTACTGGCTCGTTTTTTCCTCCTCACCAAAAATGCCCCGGCCGCGCTTTTTTGCGGTGGAGTGTGATTCGTGGGGAAGCGATTCTGGGAGGTGGAAGCCCATAAACTTGTCGGTATTTCTACCGCATTCGGGCGGCTTTGGTCAGCTAAAAAGGAATGGGTTTTATAGTCCCTGAGCCGTTTCCTACAATAATTTTGCGGCTGTTTATGCCCGGAAAATGAGACAACGAGAAGCGTTTCTCCCTCCATCCGATAAACGACACTGTCTGGAAAACGCTTCATGATGTAGCGCCGGTATCCTCCGTCCAGAGGGTGCCAAAATTCGGGGAAGTCGAGGATGTTCCGCTCGGCTTGCCTTAATTCCGCGTCAAAGTCAGCGGCAAGGCTCCTCTCGGCCTCAAAATACCATTCGATGATGCTCAGGATTTCGACCCTTGCTTAGGGGTGATATTGAAGGGTCATCGAGAGAGGATTCGCTCAATGGCACGGTGTAGTTCGTCACCGCTCACCGCCTTGGCTTCTCCCGATTTCCAACGGGCCACTCTTTGGTCAAGTTCGGCTCGAAATTCGGGCGTGAAATCTTCGGTTTCGTCGAGACTTTCAATGAGCTTGGAGGCGAGGTAGGAGCGGTCTGAGCGCGGAAGCTCAAGAGCTCCGGACATGATTTCTGCCACTGTGATCATGGTTGGAAGTTAGCATTCGGGGTTTCGTTATCAACCCCGATGATGGTGGCTGGGTGGGTGCTCTGGTAAACCTCTTTTAGGTGCGTGATGGCGACTTGCGTGTAGATGCTGGCGGTATCGAGTCGGGCGTGGCCGAGGAGTTACTGGATGACTCGGGGGTCGGCTCCATTTTCGTGCATGTGGGTCGCGGAACTGTGGCGCAGGAGGTGGTAGGACCCGGTCTTTTCGATCCCGGCTGCTTTGATTGTTTTGGCGACCCACTTGCCGAGGTAGCCGGCGTAATATGCCTCGCT
>ERZ887942.485-NODE-485-length-32454-cov-6.762678_pt1 | contig 32454 bp, 22 predicted proteins | sample MGYA00521099_ERZ887942 | MGnify/ENA primary metagenome ERZ887942 (study PRJEB32303, sample SAMEA104408605) | aquatic metagenome | biome: Brackish water; feature: Pelagic; material: water | place: Baltic Sea | collected 2014-06-07T06:48:00 | depth 16,251 m ...
GGTCCGTTTCAATGGGACAGCTTTACGATCCCCAAAGACAACCCCTGGAAGAGCTGGTTACGAACTACCGGCATAGATTTTTCTCCTGATGGTAAATCAGCCTACCTATGCAGTTGGGACGGTGATGTCTGGAAGGTCGACGGTATCACGGATGAAAACTCTCCTATTGTCACCTGGCACCGAATCGCGGCCGGACTATTCCAACCCCTGGGTATCAAACTGGTCGATGGTGAGATATTCGTAACCTGTCGGGATCAGCTCGTTAAGCTCAACGACCTGAACGGCGACGGTGAAACCGATTTCTACGAGAGCTTTAACAGCGATCACCAAGTCACTGAGCATTTCCACGAATTTGCGATGGGCCTGCAGACTGATGGAGATGGAAATTTCTATTACGCCAAAAGCGCTCGTCATGCCCGCCCTCCTCTCGTGTCGCATCACGGAACACTGATCAAGGTGAGTCCGGACGGCCAAAGCAGCGAGATTCTGGCCAAAGGCTTCCGGGCGGCTAACGGCGTCTGCATCAATCCCGACGGCAGTTTTATTGTGACCGATCAGGAAGGGCATTGGAATCCGATGAACCGCATCAACTGGGTTCGCCCGGGGGACAAATTTTATGGAAATATGTGGAGCTACGGCGTTGGAGACGATACCTCCAATGAAGCGATGGAGCAACCACTCGCCTGGGTGGACAAGGGCTTCGACCGGTCGCCGTCCGAGTTGCTCTGGGTCGACAGCAAAAACTGGGGGCCGCTTAATCGGAAACTGCTCAACCTCTCCTATGGCCATGGTCGTCTGGAGATCGTTCCCCATGAATTTATCGACGGACAACCTCAGGGCGGTCTCTGTCGTCTTCCGATCCCCGACTTCCCGACCGGGACCATGCGAGGCCGTTTTCATCCAGAAAACGGACACCTCTATCTGTGTGGCATGTCAGCCTGGGGAACAGCACAGATGCACCAGACCGGTGGATTTTATCGTATCCGCGCAACCGGCAAGCCTAGCCACCTGCCGGTTGGATTGGCAGCCAAGGAAAGCGGTATCGAAATCACCTTTTCGGAAGCGATCGATCCCGACTCCCTGAAAACAAAAGAGGCTCTCATGGTTCAAAGCTGGGCTCTCGAGCGGTCTGCCAAATATGGTTCTGATCACTACGACAAGAAGACACTAGAGATCTCAAACACCACGCTTTCCCGAGATGGGAAACGCTTATTTATTGAACTGCCAGTAATTGAACCCGTATGGCAAATGTCGATACAATACCAACTAGAAGGCTCGAAAGGGGAACCCGTCAAAGGCGAGATTCAGAATACGATTCATCAATTGGGATCTCAGGGCGACCCTATAAATTAAAGAAATTGATTCGATGAACCGGTTAATCCTCCCAATCTTTCTTTCATGGATAATACTCAACGAGCTGCATGCCGAGAAACCGAATATACTCTGGATCATGTCTGACGATCATGCGGCTCACGCAATCAGCGCCTATGGCGGACGATTTGCGGAAGTGGCCCCGACCCCGAACCTGGATCGACTTGCCAGCGAAGGGATGCGATTCACCAATGCGTTTGTCACCAATTCCATTTGCACGCCTAGCCGCGCCGTGCTCTGGACCGGAAAATATTCGCACCGAAACGGCGTCTACAAGTTTACCGGGCTCGACCAAAGTCAACCGACCCTGCCGAAGTATATGCAAGCGCACGGTTACCAAACTGGCTTCGTGGGGAAATATCACCTACATACTAATCCAGTAGGATTCGACCACTGGTCGATCCTTCCCGGCCAGGGAAGGTATCACGATACAGCGTTTGTTGAGATGGGTGACGAGGATCCATCCGGTATCGTCACAAAGGGTAAGCGAACGGCCTACGAAGGTTGGCATTCAACGGATATCATCACCCACAAGGCGTTGGAATGGTTCAAAGAGGTTCGGAATCCAGACGAACCGTTTTTCTACATGCTTCATTACAAGGCACCCCATGATTTGTGGGAACATGCGCACCGTTATGATGATTATCTAGCGGATGTGAATATCCCCGAACCTGCGAACTTACACGACCATGGAAGCGGGCGATCCCCTGCGCTTGACCAATCGACGCAGGATATAGCCGGAACGAGTCGCCACACCCAGTTTACCGACGCCATCAACGCAATGCCCCCAAGTCGTGAAAAACGCAGCGTCGTTTATCAGGAATACATGAAACGCTACCTGCGCTGCGTAAAAGGTATCGACGATAATCTTGGCAAAGTGTTCGCCTACCTCGAAGAGTCTGGACTGTCTGAGAACACCATTGTTATGTATACCGCCGACCAGGGATTTTTCCTGGGAGAACATGGACTCTACGACAAACGCCTCATCCATGAGGAATCGTTGCGGGTGCCTCTCATCGTCCGCTGGCCCGGACAAGTTGCCGCCGGCCAAGTCCGCGAAGAGATGATACTGAACCTCGACTACGCAGAAACGTTATTGGATATCGCTGGACACCCTGTGCCTGATGATATGCAGGGACGTAGCTTCAAGCCCATTCTCCAAGGAAATCGAGTCGAAGACTGGCGGGACGCTTTCTACTACCGCTACTACTACTCTCATTTTGATACCCCGAGCCACTACGGTATTCGCACCCAAGATCTCAAACTCGTCTATTACGATACCCGGGACGAGTGGGAGCTCTACGACCTGAAGACCGATCCAACTGAAATGTATAATCTAGCCGGTGACCCGGCATGGAAGAATCGGTTGGCGTCCTTGAAAACCCGCTTGAAAATCCTCCAGAAAGAAGCGGGCGACGATCCTTCTGACATCGGAGATTTTCCCCGAACAGGAAACGCGGAGCTCGATCAATTCGAAAAAGAACGTCTGGCACGACGGAATGCGAGATGAGAATCTCAGCGCCCCGAATCAAGATTATGCGAAATGTCTTCCACGCGTTGTGGATCCCATTCGTTGTTCTTACCTCCCTCCCAGCAAAAGAGTTACCCAATATCGTTATCATCTACGCCGACGATCTGGGTTACGGTGATGTACAAAGCTATAATCCCAAACGTGGTAGAATTCCCACGCCGCATATCGATCGCCTTGCGACGGACGGTATGCGTTTCACGGATGCCCATTCTTCCTCGGGCGTTTGCTCGCCATCGCGATACACACTGCTCACCGGTCGTTATCATTGGAGGACTCGTTTACAGAATGGGATCGTTGGACGCTGGGGAGCTCCCGTTATTCCGCCTGAGCGTTTGACGATTGCAGGGTTGGCTAAACAGGCTGGATACAATACCGCTTGCATCGGTAAATGGCACCTGGGTTGGAACTGGCCTATTCCTGAAGAAGAACTCGACTTATTTAACACCGGAGGCTACGGCGGAAACAAAGACGTTATAGCCACTGACGCACACCGGGAGGCATGGAAGAGTGTGTTTTCTCAGCGAATACCAGGAGGACCCACGACGGTTGGCTTCGATAGTTATTTCGGAACGGATGTCCCCAATTGGCCTCCGTTTTGTTACATCGAAAACGACCAGACGATCGGTATACCGAGTGAGTATGCTCACATCTCTCTTTTTGAAAAGAATCAGGCTAGCGTTCAAGGTCCCGCCTTACCGAACTGGACCCTGGAGCCCATCTTACCAGAACTCGGGAAGCGCGCGTCCGACTATATAACCCAACATGCAGAGTCAGATAACCCCTACCTACTCTACATGGCTCTCACTTCCCCACACACTCCACTCTCGGTGAACGAAGCATGGAAGGGTAAGAGCGGGCTGGGCCTCTACGCAGATTTTGTCATGGAAACCGATGCGATCGTCGGGCGGGTATTGTCAGCCGTCGAAACAAGTGGAGAGACTCAAGATACCCTCGTAATTTTCACAAGCGACAACGGTTGTGCACCTTACATTGGCGTTGAAGAGCTTGAGTCAAACGGCCACTACGCCAGCGGAGATCTCAGAGGATACAAATCGGATGTATGGGAGGGAGGCCATCGAGTTCCGTTTATCGTCCGTTGGCCTAAGGTCGTCGAACCGGGTAGCACAAACGACCAACTTGTCCATCAAGCGGATCTAATGGCAACCTTCGCGAGTATCTTTGAAAGACGGCTTCCTGACTCGGCTGGCGAGGATAGTTTCAGTATCCTATCTTTATTTAAAGGCAGTCCTGACCCCATTCGTAAATATGCAGTGAGTTGTTCAGCCAAAGGTCTGCCCGGCATTCGAGCCGGCGCCTGGAAATTGATACTTGGTCCGGGTTCAGGCGGTTGGGCCAAAGGCAGTGAAGACGAAGCCATCCAACTTTATAATCTGGAAAAAGACTTGGGAGAAACCCAAAACCTGGCCCAAAAATCGCCCGACACGGTCGCCTATATCCAGGCCGTATATGAATCTATGATACGCAACGGAAGAAGTACTTCAGGTATTGCCCAATCGAACGATGTTGAGGTGGTCCGTTATCCTAAATAATCCCTCCATTTGATTAAGGAACAACCGGAAATGGATACCAGCGAAAAGACTGCACACTGTTACAGCACCCGCGCTTATGGATGCAATCGGTTGCGATCAAGTTTACTACCCTCTCTCGGGCTGCTCGTCCTAATTGTATTTCCCCTTTTCGCGCAGTCAGAACGCCCCAACATCGTTGTCATCTTCGCCGATGACCTGGGCTACGGAGATATTGGGTGCTACAATCCTGAATCGCGTATCCCAACGCCCCATATCGATAACCTCGCATCAGAGGGTATTCGCTTCACCGATGCACATTCGGCTGATTCCGTATGCACCCCGTCGCGCTACGGTTTGTTAACCGGACGATACAGTTGGCGAGGTAAGCTTAAGACCGGCGTATTGTTCAACTGGGAACCACCACTGATCGAAGCCGATAGAATGACTCTCGCATCTCTTCTAAAAACGAACGGCTACCGGACAGCTATTTCTGGCAAATGGCACCTGGGCCTCGGATTCACCGCCAAACCAGGCAAGGACGTCAATTTCGAACAAGTGCTCCCCTGGTCAGGTGGACCCGAGCCGGACCGTGCCATCAGTGAGAGTATCGATTTATCGGCCCCCATTTTGGGTGGGCCAGAAGAATTAGGATTCGACGAGGCCTTTTATACAGCCGGTTGCTCCACAGACCAGGAACCGTTTTGCTTCATTGAAAACAAGCTCATGCTCGACATGGAAGAGGCTAGCTATCGAACCCCCCATGGCAGTTGGCGCAGCGGAATGGCCTCTCCAAGCTGGGTCAATGAACCTGTCGATATTCGTTTCACGGACTGGGCGATCGACTTCATAGAGGCCTCTCATAACGAAAATCCGACCCAACCCTTTTTCCTCTACCTGCCCTTATCGTCTCCCCACTCGCCTCACGTAACGGTCGAATTCGCGCATGGGAAATCGGAGGCTGGCACACGCGGCGACATGGTTTGGCTGGTCGATTGGGTAACCGGACAAATTATGGCAAAACTGGACGAGCTTGGGCTGAGCGACAATACGCTGATCATCGTAACGAGCGACAACGGTCCCCTTATAGGTTCACTCGAATTCGGTAAACCCGAAGGTACTGCAAAAGTAAGTAATGGGCACAAATCGATGGGCAACTTGCGCGGCCAAAAAGGACGCGTCTGGGAAGCAGGCCACCGAGTTCCGTTTGTGGTCCGTTGGCCCAAACTAATACCGCAAGGACTAGTGAGCGACTACAGCTTCTGTTTCACCGATTTTCTGGCGACATTCGCAGATTTGCTGGGTGAGAATATCCCAGCCGATGCCGGTGAAGACAGTTTCAGTATACTCCCTGCCCTATTAGGAAACCCAATGGATGAAAGACCCCCAATCATCCACCACTCCAACTGGACCTACGCCATGCGATCTGGAAAATGGAAGATCGTATTTGGTGAAGGCGACAATCGTGTTCGCGCTAAAGACGGCCATGGCTACCTGTTCAACCTTGACGTCGATCCCTACGAGAAACGGGATCTGTGGAAGGATCGACCAGACGTAGTTGAACGGTTGACACGCGAGTTTGAAACCATAACCGAGAAAGGCATCTACCCGAAATCATGAAGCTCATTTTCACCTTACTCTTCGTAGCAAACACATTCGCATGCGCTCATGCCAGACATCCGAACATTCTCCTAATCATGGCGGATGATCTGGGGGCAGAGAATCTTGGGTCCTACGGCAACACGATTTACCAAACGCCGAATCTGGATCGGATGGCGACAGAAGGAGCGAGATTCGAGAATGCGTTTTCGACACCGGTCTGCACTCCGACTCGGGCAATGATTTTGACAGGGTTGTATCCCAATCGTACGGGAATCATGGAGCGTATGGACAGTCCACTTGATCCGGAAAAGAAGAACCGGCTTCCCGTGCATATCAAAACCTTCGGGCACGTATTTCAAGATGCCGGTTACAAAACAGCCATCGCTGGAAAGTGGCACTTGGGCGATTTCCAGACCTACCCCGATCAACCGACTTCGCATGGATTTGATGAGCATTGTTTGTGGGTGCAATACTGGGACGGCGAACGCCCCAGCCGGTATTACGGTCCCCACAATTGGGAGAACGGAAAGCATGTGGTTCACGGAAAGGAGGTCTTTGGTCCCGATTACTATGCGGACTTTCTCATCGAATTTATGACCCGGAACAAGGAGCAGCCGTTCCTCGCCTACTTTCCAATGAACCTCATTCATGGCCCACTCATCAACCCACCCGGATTGAAGGAACTCGCAGAAAGTAACTTCCCGAATGATCTTGGAAAGAACGAGCGCAAGGCCGGACACATGGTAACCTACATGGACGGAATCGTTGGGCGTTTCTTAGCAAAGCTGGAAGAGCTTGGCATCAGCGAGAATACCCTGGTCATTTTTACCGGAGACAATGGAACAGGGGGGAATCTGGTCAGCCAGCTGGGTGATTTTCACTTGCGAGGAGGCAAGCGAACCATGAACGAAGCCGGAACACGCGTACCCTTCATTGCTCATTGGCCCGGGCGCATTTCAGCTGGTAAACGCACCTCATTCTTTACTCTAATGGATGTCCTGCCCACCATCGCCTCCATAGCCGGAATCGAACTACACCATGAAATTGATGGTATGGATCTTTCCCATAATCTTTATGGCACTAACGGAACAGACCGGGACTTTTTCAATATGGCGTTTGAAGGTGATTGTTACTTCGTTCGCAATGATCGATTTCGTCTTCACGAAGATGGACGGTTCTATGAGGTCCCCGTTACAAGCGACGAAACCCGTTACAACATGGACGTGGTTGAAGACTCCGACCGTTATGCCAATACCCGTGCCTTTCTTCAGGAAAAGCTGGATGACTATCGGGCGATCCAGCAATCGGACAGTTCTTACAGCATTGTGCCGTTTGGAACAAACGGAGATAGTTTTAAAAATGCGCAGCAGCGTTCGAACGCCTTGCAATAAACCGCAGAAGGTAGATTGGAAATTGAAGAATGAAAACTAAGCGAAGCGATATTAAGAACAGGATGCTGGAGTTTGCTGCGAGGATTGGAAAGGTCGTAGATGCACCTCCGAAAACTCGGCTCGGTAATATCATCGGAAGACCTCTCATCACTGCGAAGAATAACCTTAGGAAGCCCAAATGAACTCTCTTCAGAACCAATTTTACATTTCTAATTTTCAACCTCCCTTTTTCAACTTTCTATAGTAACTCGTCTTCCAACGAGAAGCCCAATAACAAACCCTTCCGATTATGATTAAGATCACGATAAAGATATTAGTGTTTTGCGCTTTTAGCCTGTCATTGTTTTCAGCAAGAGACGGACGACCCAATGTCCTTATTCTCTTCACGGACGATCAGGGGACACTGGATGTTAACTGTTATGGAGCCACGGACCTACATACACCCCATATGGATAAGCTGGCCGAGACCGGCGTGCGGTTTACGCAGGCTTATGCGCATACGGTGTGCTGTCCGTCTCGGGCCGCCTTGCTAACCGGGCGCCACCCCAATCGCGGTGGAGTTCAAAGTTGGCTACAAGGCGATCGGAATGGCGCAGATAGCAAAAACGCCAATATGTTTCCCTCGGAAGTCACCATGGCGGAAGTGTTCAAAGAGGCTGGTTACAAAACCGCTCTGTTTGGCAAATGGCATTTGGGAGCCAAAAAAGGGCATGGCCCGCTCGATCAAGGGTTCGACTACCACTTCGGCCACCTCTCTGGATTTATCGAAAATTACACCCACCACTTCATGCATGGGAAAGGTTACCATGATCTCTACCAAAACAATGAAGAGATCTGGCGTAAGGGCGAATACTTCCCGGAGATGATGGTCGATGAGGCGATTCAGTATATCGACGAGCATAAAGAGGATCCCTTTTTCGCCATGGTCTCCTTCAACTTGCCACATTATCCAGAACAACCCGAAAGCCAGTTCAAAGACGCCTTCGCAGATCTTGAAATGCCTCGACGGTCCTATGCTCGCGTCGTTGCTACCGTCGACAACCAGATTGGTCGAATCGTTGATCAGCTGGAAAAATCAGGTATCCGCGAAAACACGATTATCATATTCAGCAGCGACAATGGTCATTCCGAAGAGAACAACAAAGGAGTCACTGTAGAAAACCATAGCAGTGGTTATCCCGTTGGCTACTATTACCTCTCACACGGCGGCGGAGGCTACACGGGTAAATGGATCGGACACAAAGGCAACTATTTCGAAGGAGGCATTCGCGTCCCCGCAATCATCAGCTATCCCAAGCAACTTCCTCAGGGTGAAGTTCGGGATCAAGTGGTCACCGTAATGGACTGGATGCCAACGCTCATCGATATGATAGGGTTGGGGAGACCAGAGGAGAAACTGGATGGGCGATCCATGCTATCGATACTCAACAATCCAACAGCACCTACCCAACACTCAGTTTTGCATTTCGATTGGCAAGACAGATGGGCGGTCCGTGAGGGAGACTGGAAGCTCATCTCCGACCTAAACAAGAAGACCAAAGTAAGAAGCTATTCACTCCACAACCTAGCGGAACCAAACCCGGAAGTAAAAGATCACGCCAAGGAACAACCGAAGCTGGTCGCTCATTTAAAAGCACTTCACGAAGACTGGGCTCACGACGTGAAGCCCAATTGAACGATCTGTGTATGTACCGAGGTTCCCAATACCTATCTACCCTACTGTGGATACTCCTATTTCCATTCGCTGGGGAGGCGTCTAATGCAACCCTAGTCTATCATAATTCGTTCGATTCCACCGAAGCACTGAAAGACTGGGTCATGGAAGGTCCCGGTGTTGCTCAGATCGATGAAGGCCGATTACTACTCTATTCCAAGTGGTTGCCAGACCTGGAAAAGGTTAGCGATCAAATCGATCTGATTGAACCGGGAGGAAGAAACTACTACCCATTTATCGAACAATGGGTGAGAGAACGGGAACCGGAAAATCTGCCCAGATATATTCTAAAAAAACCTACCTCCTCATCCTTCAACGGAGGCCATCTCCAATTCTGGAACAAACAACGACACCCGGAGAATTTCCTCATTCGCCTGAAGTTTAAGCCAGCTAACCCAAATCCTCTCCACATGCTTACTTTCAGTGCTCGGGGTATTAACGGGGAAGACGTGTTCGATCCGGCACTGGCGCCACGTTATGGCCTCGGCGGTCAATACATGTCCGGGGACCTACAAAATTACCGCATCAGTTATTGGTCAGGCCCTCGCGGGAGTTCCCATATGCGCCGAGCACCAGGACGAAAGCTCACCGCCCAAACGCTGGGTGACCTACCTCGTTATGCACTGGACCGGGAGGTACAGCTGGAACTGATTAGATGGAACGGTCGCGTAGTTTTCAAATGCGATGGAAAGACCGTGATCAACTGGACAGACGATGAGCCTTTGGGTGATGGTTTCTTTTCAATCCGATTAATGGCGGCTGCTAAGGGTTGGTATGACGACTACGAGGTCTATCAGCTCGACGATGACCCGTTTGCGTATAACGATGAATCTCATGTAATTTCTACCCCGGATTCGCCCCTCGGAGGAGCCGTCCAACGTTAAGAAAACATCCGGATGGGCAAAACCATACCTTTATAACATGATCAAAAATCCTGCTCTGCGAATCTACCTCTCTTTGCTCACCTGTTTGATCGGGGCCTACGAAGTATCCGCCGAATCCGATTCGAGTAAGCCCAATATCATTCTGATGATGGCGGACGACCTCGGCTGGGGAGACACCGGTTACAACGGCCACCCGATATTGAAAACGCCCAACTTGGATCAGATGAGTGCCGAAGGCGTAACTTTCAACCGATTCTATTCAGCCGCAGCCATGTGCTCTCCCACCCGCGGCAGCTGCTACACGGGGCGCAATCCCTACCGGTTTGGAATCACATTTGCCATGAAAGGGAAACTCGAGGAAACGGAAATCCCCATTACAACAGTCGTTAAACAAGCAGGCTACACCACCGGCCATTTTGGGAAGTGGCACCTCGGAACCTTATCTCGTGAAGAGGGTGACCAGACACGCTGGGGCGCGTTCGCGGATGACCCAGAAAAATACTACTGCCCACCGTGGGAACGGGATGTCGACGTGAGTTTTGTCACCGAGTCAAAAGTCCCCACCTGGGATCCACTCCTCCACCCTGGCCCCATTAAAGAGAAAGAGCTCGAAGACCCAAAAGTCATAGCCCTCAAAGGCACCGAATACGGTAACGACTACTTCGTCGGCGAAGGACAAGAGGTAACGGTTAATACAAAAGGCGACGATTCGCGAGTGATCATGGATCGTGTGATTCCATTTATTCAGGACGCAGTAAAAGCAAAGACACCTTTCTTCGCGGTGATTTGGTTTCACACGCCTCACTCCCCGGTAGTCGGTGGTGATAAGTACCGAAAATGGTATCAAGACCAGCCCGAACCCGCGCAGCACTACTATGCTTGTATCACGGCCATGGATGAGCAGATCGGCAGACTTCGTGATGAGCTGTCACAACTCGGCGTCGCAGATAACACCATGCTCTGGTTTTGTTCCGACAACGGTCCCGCTCGCCAGGGATCTCCAAGGCATGTCGGATCAGCCGGACATCTGTCCGGATATAAACTCTCCATCCAGGAAGGTGGTATCCGTGTTCCGGGATTGATGGTTTGGCCGAACAAAGTGAAACAGCCGACCGTCATTAATACCCCTGCGGTGACTTCCGACTATTTTCCTACTATTCTCAGCAGCCTGGGAATCGATCTACCAGATGATCGTATCTACGACGGAACCAGTCTCTGGCCATTCATCGAAGGTAAAGAAACTGAACGAACCAAACCCATCGGATTCCTGAACCGTGATGCCAAAGAATCGGTCTGGATGGAAGACCGCTACAAACTCATTGCAACTCAGAAAGGCATGCAGCTTTACGACATTAAAAAGGACCCGGCAGAAAAAGTGGACCTCTATGGTCAACATCCAGAAATCGCAGCTAGAATGACTTCAGAACTCACCCACTGGCGAGAGTCCGTTTTGACCGAGCTTGATGCAGTCCAGTAGATGCAACCAATAAGTTTCCCAATGAAACCCATTTCGCTTTCCCACCTAACCCTTGCACTCTTACTGACAGCTTCCACGTTGGTGAATAGTGCACCCATCTTACCGGAGCCCTGGAAATTTGAAGACCTTCCGACTTGGGACGCCGGCGTACGAGGAGGCATCCCTGATGTCAGGGTGAAGAAGACCATTACTGGGGTAGACCTCCTGAACAAAGAAAATCCTGCATCGACAATTCAAACAGCGATTAACTCCATTGAAACACCCGGAGCGGTATTGTTGCCAAAAGGTGAATACAAACTAGACAAACCTCTCTACATGAAGAGCGGTGTCGTTCTAAGGGGCGCAGGGGTCAACGCCACCAAACTCATATTCGATCTCAAGCTCCCCGAGATGGAAGTCCCGTTTGAAATGCCAGCAGGTGGATCGGTTCGTTTTGAAGGTTCCCAAGAGGAGGAAGGCCGCCCCTTGGAAGGCGATCATTTCAAAAGCGCCCAAACGATCCGCTGCAGCAACCTTACCGGTATCCGAATCGGGGATACTATCGAAATATTCTCAGAAAATGATCCATTCATGATGTATACCGAGAGTCGCTGGAAACGTCCTTGGGCAGAACAAGCGCTGGGGCAACTGGTCCGAGTCACCGGCCTTTCCGGCGACGAACTAACCATCGATACCCCTCTCCGGCTTGACTACTTCAAAGAACTGAATCCACGGGTTCGGAAGGTCATTCCTATAGAAAACGCTGGACTCGAGGGGATTGCATTGGAGCGCGTGGACAACACACCCGATGGAAGCATCGGCTTTGAGAAGGCACTCAACTGCTGGGTAAAAGACTGCTCGTCCTACATGACAACACGAGGACACATCTGGATAAACCGGAGTCGCTTCATCACCGTGGAAGGTAATACCGTTCATCACGCATTCAGCTACGGAAGCGGGGGTAGTGGTTATGGACTGGTTGCGGGCAACATCGCGGTTGATTGCCTGTTCGTGAACAACATCACTCACAATTTACGCCACTCACTCATGGCTAAGAAAGGTTCCAATGGAAATGTATTTGCCTACAATTATTCATTCCAGAGACGGCGGGAACCCGAAGGAGACAAGCTCCTCTGCGACATCTCGCTTCACGGTCATTACCCCCATCAAAATCTCTTCGAAGGCAACGTAGTTGAATTCGTCGATATCGCTGACCATTGGGGCCCCACCGGACCTAATACCACGCTTTTCAGGAACCACATCAACGAGGGCATCATAATCCGTGATCACTCACACCACACTCGGGTCATTGGCAATATAATCGTCGAAGGTGGTATAAAACCGGATATCACCGTACAGTTTACGTCCCTACTCCAGAACTCATTACTCTCAGAAAACGTAACTCACGATGCTGACAAGCACACCTCACTTCCCGCATCGCTCTTTTACAAAGAGAAACCAGCGTTCTGGGGTAACTTACCCTGGCCCGCCATTGGACCCGGCACAGACCTTAACAGAGCTCTATTCATCCCAGCCCAGAAACGGTGGCTCGATCAACATCCCTAATTCGCACCGAAATAATATCCTTAAGCTATGAAACCCAGTCTCTTCGTCTTCCTCATATTATCATCCGCGGTTTCCACCATCACGTCGGCCGCCACTGTCAATGTCCTGATGTGGGACGAACGCCAACCGCGCCAAGAGCAAGCCTACGACAACTGGCTGGGCAATGAGGTCATTCACCACATGGACGCGATCACTGATGATTTAGTATTTCGTTCGGTGGCACTCGACGATCCCCACCAAGGGTTATCCGACGAGAATCTGGCTTGGGCAGATGTAGTGCTTTGGTGGGGACATGCGCGCCATAGTGACGTAACTTGGGATCATGCAAAAAAAGTTGCTGATCTTGTTCGTAACGGAGAATTAAACATCGTCGTCCTCCACTCCGCACACTGGGCACGACCCTTTGTAGAGCTCATGAATGGCCGAAGCATCGAGGAAGGTCTCGCCTATATTGAGACGCACAACTCGGGAAAAAAGATCACTTACGAAACGGTAGATCCTCCCAAGGAGCGATCTGCTCCCATGCGTGGCAGCGTACTTACACCCGCCTACTACGGATACAAAAAAGGCAAAGATGCCGTACATGGACTCATTCATCTCCCCTGGTGTTGTTTCCCGGAATTCCGGGCAGACGGTGCGCCGAGTACTATCGTTGTAAAGTCTCCCAAACACCCCATCGTGCAGGGACTGCCTTCGTCATTTAAGATTCCGGCGACTGAGATGTACAATGAACCCTTCCACATACCTGACCCCGACGAGGTGATCTTCGAGGAAACCTGGGAAACGGGAGAACGGTTTCGCAGCGGTATCGTTTGGAACATCGGGAATGGTAGAATCTTCTACTTCCGACCGGGGCACGAAACGTATCCGATCTTCAAACAAGAAGAAGTTATACAGATTTTGGCCAATGCGTGCCAGTGGTTGGGCGAATAGCCCAGTTCTACGCTAACCTACCCTCATAAAACTGTGATAGTCGTCAATTGAGAATTCCCCAAAAAGACGGCGACCAAGAATAACAACGCGGTATCGAAACTCATTCTTTGGAGTGGAGTTATTGATGCTTCTTTTGAACAATGAATACATGAAGCTACTCTTAGCGTTTGCTACCCTAGTCCTGGTCAGTTCAGTTTCTGCCAGGACATTTCACTTCGATTGGTCCGAAGATCTGACGCAAAGATGGATCGGTCGACACTTCTGGCAAAACTCCTACCGGGATTGGCAGCAGGCAAACGGCCGAATTGAGGTGACTCATCCGGGTGGAAATCGATCGGCTGTTGTTACAACCTATTCGATAGACGCATCCAAAGGCTTTTCCTTAACGGTGCACATGGGGCAGTTGCACGCCGCCCAAACAGGAAAGACCGGCTGGGGCGGATTCAAGCTGGGCCTGAAGGGCAATCGTATCCACACCGATAATTGGAAGAACCAGATGATCCATTGTATTGGAACAGCAGCCGGAATTACCGCGAATGGAAAGCTCTTCATCGATCAGACAAGCACTGACATGCCGGGGCTCAGAGACTGGAATGACCTGACACTCACACTCACTTCCCAGGTATCCGGAAATCAAGCCAAGCTCACCCTCACGGCGACCGATAAGGCTCGATCCATTTCCGTAAATACGACTCTGCCAATTGCTCAAATTGACGGTCTGTTTGCGCTGAGTTCACACAATGGAGTGCCGAACGATCAAGGCCGATTTGATGACGGCAAAGGAAATGATACGGGGAGCCTGGCACATTGGTTTGATAAGCTCCAGGGATCCGGACCAGGCATCGTCGAAACACCGGAGCGTCAATTTGGGCCTATCGCATTCAATCAATTTCTAACGTCCTCCGGAACGCTGCGAATGAATGCCCAACTGGCACCCTTAGAAGAAAAGTATGTCCAGTCACTGGATCTCGAAATTCTCACAAACGGAGATTGGGAAACGGTAACGATAGGCAAGTATGATCGTCCATCCAGCACGGCATTGTTCACCGTGCATCACTGGAATATAGAGGAAGACGTTCCTTACCGTATCGTTTGGAAAGGCACCGGATTTGACGGGAATTTCTATACTCAATATTTTGAAGGAACCATCCGTGCGGAACCCCTAAAACGTGATGTCGTTCTGGGCTCATTTAATTGCATGCACTGGACTGGTTACCCCTATGCCGGATCGGTAGCTCAGATGTTGAAAATACAACCCGATATACTCGCATTTACGGGAGACCAGCTTTACGAGGGTGCAGGAGGCTATGGTATAGTAACCTCACCCCTGGAGGAATCTCGACTGAACTATTTTCACCATTGGTTTCTTCATGGCTTGGCGTTCAGAGAGTTGTTGGCCAACACCGCCTGTATGACCATCAACGACGACCACGATGTCTTTCATGGCAACGTCTGGGGCGAGTCCGGCAAGGCGACCGACGCCGGGAAAACGGGCGCAGCGGCACAAGATTCAGGCGGTTACAAGATGCCACCTCAGTTTGTAAACCTGGTGCAACACGGACAGTGCGGTCACCTTCCACCGTCACCAGACAGGTCTCCGGTCAAACAGGGGATCGAAACCTATTACACCGACGTGAAGTACGCAGGGGTTTCCTTTGCCGTTTTGGAAGACCGAAAATGGAAATCAGCACCCGCCAATATTCACACGGATACCGACGTGTACAACGGCTATTTTAAAGATCCGGCTTACGCTAAAGATACCGCCCACATTCGAACGATAAGCGCGAACGCAGATCTACTCGGCAAACGACAGGAAGCCTTTCTCGAACAATGGGCCGCCGATTGGTCAGAAGGAACCTGGATGAAATGCGCTGTTAGCCAAACCGTATTCAATACGGCCGCTACCGATGGACTGAACAACGATGAACCCTGGGACCGCTACTCGGACGCAAATTTTCCAGCACCTGGCGTCTGGCCTTCCAACGCTACTGAACCCTCCCACGACATGGACTCCAACGGATGGCCCCAGGAGGCACGGGATCGCGCAGTTCATCTACTTCGTAAAGCGTTCGCTCCTCACGTTGCGGGAGATCAACACCTCGGCTCAACGATTCGCTATGGCATAGAGGAACACGATAGCGGAAGCGTTGCGTTCTGCGTACCAGCCGCAAGCACAGGTTGGTCACGGCTGTGGATGCCCAAAGAACCGGGTGTCATTGACGAAACGTTTATCGGGAATATGGAAGGTGACGGCTTCTCCTTTGATCCACGTAACTACGCCGGAAAATTTCACGATGGCCAGGGTAACAAATTCACGATGCTCGCGACAGCCAATCCGCAGAAACAAACCAAACGGGAACCCACGTGGTTCCATGACCGCAACCCTGGCTATGGTATCGTACATTTCCATAGAGAAACTCACGAGATAACCTTAACCGCCTGGCCGTCCTATGCAGGCCCCGGAGGAAACGGCGAAGAAGGCCGTCCTTACGCAGGGTGGCCCATTGCGATTCAACAAACTGATAACTATAACCGAACAGCCCAAGGCTATCTTCCAGAAGTTGACCTGACTGATAAACCCGTCGTCCAGGTCATCAACGATTCGACTGGAGACATCGAGTACACCCTGCGCCCGGCAGGAGATACTTTTCGACCCCGTATTTTTGATTCAGAAGCTACTTACACATTACGTACTGGTAACCCTGATACGGGAAACTGGACTATCAAGGAGGGCCTAAAACCGACAAATCAGTGAATAGAACATCCCCCATACAAATGTACCTCAAATACAATCTCCCATCCCTGCTGTTTTTTTTATGCCTGTCGCTAACAGCAGCCGAAAGACCCAACATCGTCTTCATACTGGCCGATGACCTAGGCATCGGTGACACTAAAGTATACGGTGGTGACCGGTGCCTCATTGACACCCCCCATATCGATCGGTTGGCCCGGGGAGGTCTTCGCTTTACCGATGCACATGTAAGCGCCTCAGTCTGTGCACCTACTCGACTGGCTATCATGACCGGTCGTTATCCCTGGCGCAACCAACGGTTTCAACGCGGTGGGCCTTGGGGGTTTACCGGTCTACAAATCAACCCGTCTGAACGACATACGCTGGGGGATATGTTTCAACAGGCTGGCTATAAAACCGGCTACGTTGGGAAATGGCATCTCGGAACCGTTATGACAACCAAAGATGGCGAAGTACAGCACGAAACGAATGTCGATTATTCGAGGCCGTTAAAGGTTGGCCCACCACAATTCGGATTCGACGATAGCTTTATACTTCCCGGTTCGCTCGATATGTATCCTTATGCATACGCAAGAAACAATGTATGGCAGGGGGAAATCACCGCCCAAAAAGGATGGAGCGCATTCAATCGAGTCGGCGATGCAGAAAAGGATTTTGAAGATCACGAAGTGCTGGAGACCTTCTACCGCGAAGCGGAAACCTATATTGGCAACCAATCGACCAAGGACCCATTCTTCCTATTCCTCGCATTAACAGCCCCACACACTCCGACCAGCCCCGGTGTCAATTGGCAGGGGAAAAGTGACCTCGGTGTATACGGAGACTTCGTCATGGAGGTAGACCACGCCGTTGAACGCGTGATAAAGGCCCTTAAGGAACAAGACCTGTATAAGAACACCCTGGTTCTATTTTCCTCAGACCACGGCCCTGCTTCTTACGCTGGAAATATTCTTCCCGCAACCTATGGTCAAATTCGACTCATGGAGCAATCAGGTCACTACCCAAGCGGCCCTCATCGTGGTTACAAATTTTCGGTCTACGAAGGTGGATTGAGAGTCCCACTCATAGCTCACTGGCCGGCCGTGATCAAACCCGGGAACACCAGCGACGCCCTAGTCGGATTAAACGATCTCATGGCTACATTTGCAGATATTGTAGAACACAAACTCGATCCTCAACACGCACCGGACTCAATCAGCTTTGCAAAGATACTTCGTCATCATAAATCAAATACACAACGAAACAACCTAATCATGCAATCCGCGATGGAGTCGTTCGTCATTCGGGATGGTGACTGGAAACTGTGTCTGACACCAGACAGTGGCGCCAAGGGCATACACGGCAACACCCCGGTTCCGGAAAATGCCTGGCCAGCGGCGATGAATGAGTTTGGGAAACAGGCTTCTAAAGAGGACTTCCTGAAGCCGCCCTTCGTTCAGTTATTTAATCTAAAGAACGATCCTCACGAAGACCACAACCTGGCTTCGAAATATCCTGACCGAGTCGATACTATGGTGGCTATTTTGAAACAACAAATCGAGCGAGGCCGCAGCACACAAGGACCGCAGCTTTACAACGATAAAGAGGTTAACCTACACCAACGGCTGCCTGAGTTTGTGAGAGCGCAATTAAAATAGGTCCTCCAAATAGCAACCCACTCAAAAGAAGTTGGCATCCAAGCCCGTTTAATTATTTCCTAAATCATGAAGAAAATTTTTGTCTCAGGATGCTATGATATTGTCCATGCTGGGCACGTACAATTTTTTCGGGAAGCGAAGGCTCTCGGAGACCACCTAACCATCTGTTTTGCATCCGATGAGATTCTCTGGCATCACAAGGAACGCCGCTCGTCACTTCCAGAGAACCACAAGCGGGGATTAATTGCCGCCCTTGATATGGTTGACGATGTCGTAATCGGAGCGAATGAGGAACTCGGACTCGATTTCCAGGATCATTTCCGCGAAATCAGACCCGATATCCTGGCCGTGACCGAAGATGACCAATATGCGGACATCAAAAAGGCGCTTTGCGAGGAGATTGGTGCTGTCTACTTCAAGCTGCCCAAGACTCCTCCCAAATTTGAACCAGTCTCTTCCAGCGGAATCGTTAAATGGATCAAGGCTCCGGATGAAGCACCGCTGCGCGTAGACTTTGCAGGTGGTTGGCTCGACGTACCGAGACATGCTCGAGAAGGCGGATTTATAATCAACTGCTCTATAACGCCAATGGTTTCACTACGAAAATGGGACTATGAACAACGGTCAGGTCTGGGTGGAAGTGGAGCCTGGGCGCTTCTTAATGGCCAAAACGGTGTCCAAAGTGAAATCGCCCTTGGCGTCGGCTGGCAAGATCCAGCGATTATCCGCGAATCGGGTCTCTGTGTATGGCGAAGTGGCCCACGCCCGGACCTCAGTATCAAGCGAGATGGTTCCATGCTCAAAGGTCGTATGGCCGTTTTTTACACTGGTACCCAGCATGATACTCCTGGAATGAGCGAAGACGAGCGCGACTATGACATGATCGTCGCATCCAGCAAGATCGCCGCGGAGGGAGTTGAGCAACAAGATATCCAAAAGCTCGCAGCGGGCACAAGACTCTACCATGAAATGCAACTCAAAGAAGGCATGGAGCCACTCGAAGTCGTCGATGGAATGTTGGCCCATAAATATTGTGGTGGTGGATTTGGAGGCTATGCGTTGTATCTATTCGAGGATACAGGTAAACGAAACGATTTCGTTTCTGCCACTCAAGGAGCCAGAGCAGTAGAACCTTACGTTCGACCTATCTGATAAGATGAGAGCAACGATGCTCAATTGCCGCCCCCCCCACGTTTAGCATTTCATAGCATGATAATGATCTCCAAATTCTTCCAATTCGCGCCTTTCTTTACGCTAGTAGTTTCGGCCTTAAGTCTCAATGCAGCCGAGCGCCCCAATATTATGATCATCATGTCGGACGACATGGGATACTCCGACATCGGATGCTACGGTGGAGAAATCGATACCCCCATGCTCGATACCCTCGCAAAGGATGGTATTCGCTTTACCCAATTCTACAATACAAGCCGCTGCTGCCCCACCCGCGCGTCCCTATTGACCGGACTATATCCCCACCAGGCAGGTATCGGTCACATGATGGAGGACTACGGTCTACCCACCTATCAAGGAGACTTAAACCAGGAATGTCTCACAATCGCCGAAGCCCTTCAACCCGCCGGGTATCGCACCTACATGAGCGGCAAATGGCACGTAACCCCTTACTACCACGCCGAGGAAAATCCACCCAAGGAAAACTGGCCACTGCAACGGGGTTTTGATAAATTCTTTGGCACCATTCACGGGGCAGGATCACTCTGGGATCCCTGCGGCCTGGCGCGCGGGAACGATTATATCACACCTGAAAACGATCCCGAATATACCCCTGAACGCACCTGGTATTACACGGATGCCATTTCTGACAACATGGTCACCTATCTAAAGGATCATAAGGAGAACCACGGCACTCGCCCGTTTTTTGCTTACGTATCCTACACCGCAGCTCACTGGCCCATGCATGCGCACCCTGAGGATATTGCCAAATACGATGGCAAGTACGACGACGGCTACACACCCACCCGTCTAGCTCGCGTCAAACGCTTGAAAGAACTTCAACTGCTGCCGGATGATTGGAAAGTATCACCACAGGTCGGTGATTGGGATTCCGTGAACAACAAGGTCTGGGAAAGCGCCCTCATGGAAGTCTATGCCGCCATGGTTGATTCTCTCGATCAGGGCATCGCCACTATCGTGCAAGGCCTCAAAGACACGGGCCTTTACGAAAACACGATGATCATTTTTCTTCAGGACAATGGAGGCTGTGCAGAAACCTTTGGACGCAACCAACGAGTGGGACCGCTTGAAAGACCGAGTACTCCGACTCTCCCACCCATGGGAAAAGACGAACTACAAACTGAGATGATCCCTCCTCAATCACGGGATGGCTACCCACTCCGCCGCGGTGAAGGCGTTATGCCGGGACCTCCGGAAACAGAAATCGGTTATGGTGAGAGTTGGGCCAATGTTTCGAATACACCTTTCAAGGAATATAAGCACTATTCTCATGAAGGAGGAATCAGCTCACCCTTAATCGTTCATTGGCCGAAGGGCTTTTCCGGCAAGGGAAATGCATTTCGCAAGACTCCGGAAGGGATGCTCTACGATACCCCCACTCACTTGATTGATCTCATGGCAACGGCTGTTGATTACTCAGGCACCAATTACCCCACTTTTCACAACGGCCATAAGCTCATCCCTTTAGAGGGAATTTCCCTGCGTCCCGCCGTCGAAGGAAGACCTCTTGAGCGAGGAAAACCCATCTTCTTCGAACACGAAGGCAATCGCGCTATTCGCGATGGCAAGTGGAAGCTCGTATCCAAGTTTACCACCGGCAAATGGGAGCTCTACGACATGGAGCAAGATCGAACTGAGATGAACGACCTAGCGAGAAAGGAACGAAATCGAGCCGCCTATATGATGTATCAATGGGAGCAATGGGCACACGAAATAGGTGTAGTTCCCTTCCGTTCCTGGTATCTGATGGAAAAATAGTGCGCCTCGCCGAATCAGACCTATCTACCTTTCTAGAAATCCTAAGGAGTCGTTACCTTTGACGTAAGTCGGCGGTAAAAGTGCACTTCTCCGGGATCAACAAGTGGCAAGGTATGGGTGTCAGTTAGAGTCCCCGTAAATTCCTCCCAGGCGAAAAGGTCTGTGGAATCTTCGATCAGATCTGCCTGCCCGCTAACAGTATCCCATTTGAGTTGCAGACTGGGTATTTTTACAACGGACACTCCGGCATCGGTCGTGGTTGGGACGAGCGTGACTTCAAATATGCGACCAGAGGCGCCAGTATTTCCGTTATTACCGGCATCCGAAAAGATGCCCCCCAGAATATGTCCAATGACAGTGGGCGATTCGATGGAGGCGAGATCAATCACCTTGGGATGCAGTCTGGCTACATGCTTTGAAAAGAAGAACTCCGCATTGGTGCCAAAACGCAGCTCCTTCCCTCCAAGCCGGATATCAGGGAAACGCGTGGGCAGCCAGTATTGCCTTACCTGGCCATTCGCACCTCGCACAACCAGGCTGCACTGGTTCGTAAACGGCACCTGATCGTCACGGATAAACTCATCGGTTTGCAGATCACGCTCAAGCACGCTTAATCCACCAAAGAGCAGTACATGCGCCTCGCTGGTAACCCGATTATAGAGGCTGACCTTGGAGCAATGATAGACTTGGAAGGCTTGCTTCAGCGTGGAGTCGGCCAGGGGATCTTCCATGACGACACTCCCGTTCGGGCTGATAAGAACGGGCGCCGTCCAGACTCCTGTCTCAGGCGTAAAAACACCCGAAAGAACCAGCGCGCGTTCCTCAAATACATTTGGATTTATTCGTTCGAGAATGGTTACCACATTCAAATCACGGCGACGGAAGGCATCGTTTTGAGCCGTGGAAATCTTTGACCCCGATGGAACTGCGAGCGTTTCACTATCATCGACCAGAAAGCGACGAACCTGCTTCGTGTAGATGCCATCTAAGAATGGACGGTAACGTCCGGAATAGTTCTGCCCGAATATAAGTTGGTATTCATCACCGATGCGCTCCAGTCCGCCACCCGTTACCTGAAAATAGTTATCCCTAATTTTCTCAATGTGATCGGCTGCAAGGGAACTCTCAAATCCGGCGTCTTCCTTCACCCACCCAACGAGACCAGGTAAATCGATAACTGTGAGAGAGTTGTAGGTAACATGATCAGCCACTGAGCGTTTGTACCCATATCCACCTACAATTAGCCAGCGGGACTCATCCAGGTAGAACTGCGTATTCACTGCGCTCAAGGAATCAACGACATCTTGGCTGAGACCACTGGCCGAGGAACCTTCAAGACTCTTATGCCAGCTTAGTTTGCCTACCGGGTCGATGACCCATACCTCGCGATTTTCATAAGCCGGATCAAAGGCGTTCATGCCCGTCATCCCATGTAGACCATTTGTCCGCCCCCCCCAGAAGCACCCATTGTCCTTGCCATTCGGCAGCTGCAATCGAGTGGATATTTGGCACGGGAGCAGGCGCGAGTGAGACCTCCCGGATCTCTACCGTATAAGGGATTACCCCATCGACGAAGGGCTCCGTCAGCGTCGGCGTTTGATGTTGCCCCCATACTGGGCAGGCAATTCCGAAGTAAAACAGAATAACCAGTCGAAACCGCAGATTCATCGAATCTCTTTCAATGTACATTAGGACTTCACCACAGCCATCAGTTGCGTGACATAGTTTACAATTAATTACAGACCCCTGATTTCACTGAATCAGGGGTCCGCAATCATCAACCAGCTTGCTGGCAGCAGGACATTCCGTTTCCTCCTTTGCCCTCTGCTTTGGCTCCCATCATGCAACCTACGTCTCCCTCAGTGTTGCATGTTTCTCCTTTCTGGCCGTCCTGTTGACAACAGGACGGGCCTCCCATTTCACCCATCTCCTGAGTAGTCTGCGAGGCGCCATATACAGTGGCATGCGTTTTGTCGTGCTCCGCCCAGCCGTGGTCTATAAATTTACTAATGATACCCGCATGATTCCGCGCCACTTCCTTGGCCTCCTCGGTCTTGCCAATAGCCACAATCGAAATCCCGTTGTCGATGTTAGTGATCTGAATGTCTATATCGTCATAATGATTGACGAATTCCACGTAGGCGGGGTCCCAGCTCCGTACCATCAACCCCTCCTTTAAGCGACCTTCCATCTGCTTCACATGGGTTTGAACGAGCTTAACTGCTTCGGGGTCATCCGACGTTGTCCTCGACGTATAACCATCCTCGGTTTGAGAAACTTCCCGGTGGAATTTATTATGCGAGTCGAAAAGGCCATGGATCGTATCCCGCTGTTCGGCAGGCATGCCACGCCCAAAAGTGGTTGATTGAATGATGACCAGCGCGGCCAGAGCACCGATTAAATTGAGGATGGTAACTGATTTCATACTGTTTGGTAATGAACTTGGTTTATCTGATCTTGTTTACGAAACTGCCTGCTGTTAGATTTAACAGGTATTGAATTTTGATTAGATACTTGTAAGTTTTCTAATATTCCCATATACGCATATTTACTGTAATTTTGTCAAATCCATTATGACTTCCAATAAAAAAATGGACCGGGCTGCATTAGAAAAAATTGCCCGCATGTTTAGCCTTTTCTCCGATGCAACCCGCTTGGAGATTCTTATGGAGCTCAAGGAAGGAGCCCTCACGGTTGGCGAGCTGGTTAACCGAGTCGGGGTTTCGCAAGGCAATGTCTCCAAGCAACTACATCTACTCTTCGACAACGGGCTTCTGCATCGCGAGAAGCGAGGAACACAGGTCTTTTACTCGCTTAGCGACGAAATGATCTTCCCGTTGTGCCGCATGGTGTGCGACAAATTGAACCGCGACGCCCAGGCCTCAGTGGATTTGCTTTATCATATTTAAATTTGCCAAAGCTGAGCTTCAATTTTTGTGCAAATACCAAGCCATTACTTCTGGAAACTCTCAAGGTTAGTAGTACCCCTCGTTATGGTCGCATCCTCGGTTCTGACGGGTGCACAATCCAGACTGGTTGCTTCCGCCAGAGAGCTGACAAAGGTAATTTCAACCGCAAAGCCGGGAGACACCATCTTTATTGCCGACGGAACTTACGACAGCTGGGTAGTTAGTTTGGACAGCCATGGCAGAGAGGGTCAGCCAATAAGTATTCTTCCACTGAACACTGATGGAGTTACATTTACGGGTCGCACACACTTTCTTTTCAGTGGGCGTCATATTTACTTCAAAGGGTTCCTGTTTGATCACTGTGACCACGAAGATAGTCCGATTGAATTGGCACAGTCGAAAAACTGTCGTATAGAAACATGCAGTTTTCAGAATGGCGGAGGAAGAAAAGCAGTGATTACCATCGAGTCAGGCTCCCAAGAGAACACCATCGAGGGTTGCCGCTTCATCAATATCACCGGGAGAAGCATAAACCTGAGAATCACCGAATCATACAAGAAACTTGGAATTCCCTTTGGAAACATCATTCGGAACAACCACTTCCAGGACATCCCTCCAATAGGTGGAAATGGAAGAGAAACGATAAAGATCGGGCAGGATCAGCCCACTTATGGGCATGTCAAAGTAGGTACGCTGGTCGAGGGAAACACCTTCCTACGCTGTAACGGTGAAGCTGAAATCATCAGTAACAAGTGCTCTGAAAATATCTACCGCCGGAACACCTTCACAGATTGCAATGGAGAAATAGTTATGCGTGGAGGCGCATACTGCCGGATCGAAGCCAATCGTCTGGTAAATTGCCGAGGAGGTATTCGCCTCAGTGGGGCTCATCACCAAGTCAGCGATAATGTGATCATCGATTCGAGGGGAACAGGGATAAGGCTTCTTTTTGGAATGACCAAAGAACAGGGAGGCCACTATCAGGCTGCCGGAAATTGTATGATCGAGAACAATACCATCATCAATGCCGCCGGGCCGGGTATCCTGATCGGCGATGGAAAAGACAAGGACTGGAACGAAAAAGGAATCCAGAATGTCGCTCCCACTGGCAACCACTTTCGCAACAACCTGATCATAGGACAGTCACTCGAAACGTTTATCGTCACACACACCCCTGATAACCTTTTGGAAGGCAATTCATTTCAAAAAATACCTGATTAATTCGCCTGCAACCGATCCCGCTCAAGGGTGACTAGCAAACCTTCCGCTCAGCGCGCAACAAACGGCTACCAACTGGAAATCTGCGGTTTGAGTTTCCAACCATTAGACTTCCCACCGAGGTAATTCTGTATACATCTTGGTTAAAATGAATTTTTCAGGAATTAACATGCTACAGCTGCTAACCAACACAGCTAAAATAAGTGGCAGTCTGCACTCAACCCAGTGGCTTGAGTTTCTGGAGCTTCCCAGTGAATGATTGACCGTTGCCGTTATCTTCTAACGAGGTCATGTCTACTTCGTTACCTGATCTGTATCGGAGGGTGCCTACCAATGGCTCTACCCGGGCAAAACCAGCCACCAGTATCCAACGCGGTTCTTCAGGATCAAACTATAATTCAAGGCAGTGATGTCCTCGAGTTGGACCTGAAAACCTATTTTAATGACCCCGATGTTTCCAATCCGGCAGTCCAGTTAGATGTTCGAATTGGCGAAGAAACAAAGGAGATTCACTTCGCCCTACTCCCCCAATTTGCTCCATTAACTGTCGCTAACTTTATCGCATACATCGAAGCCGGATACTTTGATGACAACCTCTTCCATCGTTCCGTACCTGACTTTATCATACAAGGAGGTGCCTTCAAGTTTACCGCAACACAATCCATAGGAGATGTGCCTGCTTTCGACCCCGTTAAAAATGAACCGGGAATCAGTAATACCCGTGGGACGGTTGCGATGGCCAAACTGGGAGGCGATCCTAACTCTGCTACCAGCTCCTGGTTTATCAATACGGCAAACAATGCACTCAATCTAGACGCACAAAATGGCGGATTCACCGTATTTGCAGATGTAATCGGCAATGGAATGAACGTTGCCGATGAAATTGCGAATCTTCCGATTTACGATGTGTCTTTTGAATTGGGAAGCGGCGCGTTTGCGGACATGCCACTAAGCGCTCCCAACTTAAGCCGCAGCTCTTTCGTGGAAACATCCGCCAGACTCATCTATCCCGTGAGATTCACCGCCAGCTCAAGTGATTCCTCGATCGCTATGGTTGAGCTTAGCTCTGATGGACAATTGTCGATAAGTCCTTCACCCGAAAATGCCGGCGAAACCGTGATAACTATTACAGCGACGGACTTGGACAATTCGACCGTCCAACAAAGCTTCAAGGTCACCGTCGAACCCCTGATTACGACCTATAACGATTGGAAAGAGGCTTTCAATTTCGAAGACGAACTCAAGGCGGCTCAATCGAGTGATCCCGACAAAGACGGATTGATCAACCTATTCGAATTTGCTGCAGGCACAAACCCGTTAGAACCTACCGCAACCAGTGCTTTCATGACCCTTTTTCCGAATGGAGATCTGCGTTTGTCACTTGGTGAGAATCGCTCGGCTGTCACTAAGGTGGAAAGCTCTTCAGACCTAAGTACATGGACTCCTATTTGGAGTACGACTGACGGAGAATCAGCTCAGCCAATCATCGAATATGTCACCATCGAGGGAGTGAATCATATCAGCCTAAAAGCCCCTGATCCGAAAGGTCCATCTGTTTTCTGGAGAGTCACCGTGAGCGAACCAAATAGCTAGGAATGTTCCGAGCTTATCACCTTTGCCGAGCGTTCGAATTTTCGAAAAGTCGACTGACCCTCTAAGCCTAGCGATTCTCAGCCTCATACAAATCCAATTCATCCTTACGGATATTCTTTTTCGCTGCCCAGATAGTAAGACATACCATCAAGACTTCACTGGCAAGGTTGATGGAAGCCGCACCAAGCATTCCGTAAAGAGGAATAAAATATAAATTGGAACAGAGACTAAAGACAGCTACGACAACCATCACCCCTAACATCGCACCATCTTTCGAACGCGCCCAAAGACCCCAAGCGAAAATACCATTAATAACCACTACCAGTTTGGACACGAGAAGCAGCGCAAACGGCAATCCCGCCGGACCAAACTCGGCTCCGAAGACTAATCCATAAGCCCACGGGCCAACAGCCAAAGTCACCAGTGAGACCGGAATAACGCCCACTACCGCAGCAAAGAAAAAACGCTTCTGCATCTTCCAAAGGTAAATGGAAGAGATCTTTCGCCACTCTATAAACCGAGGGTAATAAAGCATCGGCAACATGATTAAAAACGAATTACCGGCTGAAACGAGTTGAACAGCCGTTCGATACATCCCCAGTTCTTCGACTGTGGATAGATAGGCCAACATGGGTAACTCGAGACCGATAAAGACGTATACTACGAATTCCGTTAATAGTAAGATCCGACTTTCCCAAAATGCCTTCACGGCCCGTCGCCACTTCGTCAGTTTTATATACCGGAATGGAGTTCCCTTTCGAGTGAACCACCAAGCAGCAGCCAACCCCGCAAATGTACTAAGCATACGAGACGTCAGATCTTCCGCAGCGTAACCTCCGGGTCTGATAAAGATAGCAGCATAGGCGAATCCCACAACCGCCAAGACAGCCCCAGACTTATACTGCGCCGGTTGATTCTCTTGGGCCTGCAATAACCAGCCAGCATCCAAAGCAATCAATACCGGATAAAGGAATCCGATAAGCACAAGCATCGACCAACTCGCTGGAATAAATCCACACAGAGCCGCAATTCCCAACCCCACCAGGTACAAAATAGACATACAGGCGCGAGCAGTCACGATACTGGCTATTGCATCGGCAGAACAATTGCTCCCCTTCGCCAGTCTAATGGCAAAGGTATTGGGACAAACAACCAGGAAGAGCAACACTTGGGAGCCCGTCGCCAGAATAAATCCAGATCTGCCCATCTCCTCGGGTCCCAGACAACGGGCAACCCAAACAGAGGAAGAAAACGTCAAGACCAGCGAGAACAAACGCCACAAGACCATCGAAATACCCTTACGAAGGGTCTTATCATGCAGGATCTTATGAAGACTTAGGTCCTTTAATGGAGGGATATCCATATTCAACCTATAGACCTGAAGAATCGAGATCGAATTCTACAGATCCGATGACGAAGCTCCCCTAAATGGGAGTCAAAAAAGATGCCGAAAACCTGTTCAGTTGCCACTGTAACTTGATGAATTTGAACGTAAATAAAGCGGCATTTTGGAGGCTTTGCTGGACAGGCCAATAACTTTTTTGGAACTAAGCCCGTATTTCATCCCCGTTTAACAGTTGTTACAGCGGTAATCCTATTTTCAGAAAGTGTCTCTCATGCAGAATCAGCGCTACCTTTTATGATACTGCCTCTTTTTTGCAAATTCATCCCACCGAGTTCTCGAGGTTAGAGTGCCGTTATCTCTGAGAGTTTAGATTGCTTCTATACAAGGCCGATATAGACCATTCTCATGCCCCGTTTCTATAGCCCAGTGAAGCCAGATCGTTTCTTACTCACCTGTCTACTGGTAACTACCTGTATACTCCACGCGCAGCCGGGGCCTCCAAGCCCGATGAATGCGATCGATCACGGCCCGTTTGTGTCGTCAACGATCTCATCCGATCCTCAATCCACTCGAAGCATCTTCGTCTACAAAGGTATCGCCGCCCAAGTTGGCCCGCAGGACGAAGGCGTCATGGTATTCGACACCGATCTTCTGCGGGTTGCCAGCGCCTGGACAGGCGGATTTCTCAAGTGGTATCCTGCCAGGGACGGACTTCAGGAATTTCCGAGTCCGGATGGATTCACTCATTTTAGTACCAGCCAACGCCCGGGGTGGTCGCTCGATGGGAAGTTCGGCGATCCTCGTCCCTGGAAATACGGCCCTGTTCCGAAGAGTCTAGGGGCTTATAACGGGCTCTACAAACACGGCGATCAACTCGTATATTCCTACCGAATCGGCAAAACCAAACTCCTAGAATCCCCTGGCTATAAACAGATCCAGGGAAAGTCCGTTTTCACAAGAACCCTGTCTCTAAGCGCAACCGAGGATTCCCTTTCAGCACAGTTATTACAAACACCAGATGGATATTCCACACGACTGGAGGTTGAAATGCTGTCACCGAGAACCGGATACATCAGTATTCAGTCTGGAGATCAGTCACGGTTAGTGGGCTTTCGAGGCCTTCCAGAAAACGCGGCGTGGAGACTCTCTGAACGCCATTTGATACTCGATCTGCCTCCACTCGCTCAACCCTTGGAGTTCGAGCTCTCTATTGGCCCGATTGCACAAGCCACAGAGATCGATTACATGACCGCTCACTTACGGAATCAATCGGGCTTTACCGATCTGAAACGATTACAACAACCCGGGGCAACTCAATGGGAGACGTTAGAGACGCAACTATCGACAGACGATCAAGGAGGACCCTTTGCCGTCGACAATTTAACACTTCCAACCGACAATCCCTGGAATTCGTTTCTTCGTTTCTCAGGCGTCGACTTTTTGTCCGACGGACGCGCGGTCGTCACGTCCCTGAGTGGCGAAGTATGGTTGGTCAGCGGACTGGAAGCAGGTTCGACAACACTCGTTTGGACGCGATTCGCTACCGGCCTCAGCCAACCCCACGGAGTCAAGGTCGTTGATGATCGCATCTACGTCACCGGCCGCGATCAAATCACCCTGCTTCACGACCGCAACAACAACGGAGAGGCAGACTACTACGAGAATTTTAATAACGATGTGATGGCAGCGACCAATTTTCATGCGTTTACGATGAATCTGGATACTGACTCAAAAGGGAATTTTTACTTTGCAAAAGCCACTCCCTGGCCACCTGAAAGGAATGGGGTTGCCGCAGAGATAACTCCCCACCACGGAGTGCTATTTCGGATGCCGCCCGACGGAAGTAAGCTCGATGTAATCGCTACCGGACTGCGCAATCCAAACGGATTATCGATAGGTCCTGACGACGATATACTCTACAGTGACAACGAAGGGAACTGGGTTCCCACCAGCAAAGTGCATCGCATCAGAGATGGGGGGTTTCATGGATTCCAATACTCTGCTCATCAGAGTCCTTCACCAACCGATTTCGAAAAGCCGATCCTTTGGGTCCCCCACTTTATTGACAATTCCTCATCAGCGCCGATCTTCATCACCAGTAAGACCTGGCCAGCGGAGCTTCAAGGACAACTCCTGCTAAACTCATACGGCCGAGGAAATCTTTCACTGATCATGAAAGAAGAAGTTGACGGTCAATGGCAGGGAGCTCACCTGAATTTGCCACTTAAATTCCAGTCAGGAACTATCCATGGCCGCTTTCACTCGGACGGTCACCTGTATATAGCTGGCCTGACGAGTTGGCAATCAGTAGGGCATGGCGGCGACTGGGGTTCATTTCATAGAGTTCGCTACACTGGTAAGCCGCTTCACCTTCCCGTTGCAGTGAATACCCGTAAAGGAGGTCTTGATCTACAATTTGCAGAAGCCCTCGATCCTGCCAGCGCAACCAATCTCAAGAATTATCTACTCAAACAATGGACATATCCGTGGACGAGCCAGTATGGCACTCGCGGCAAGGTGTATTCGATAAACCATCCAGGAGAAACCGTTGCGGACGATGTAGTCATTCGATCGATACAAATTTCTAAAGACAAAAAAACCATTCAACTCGAGATTCCTACACTCAGGCAAGACCTCGCACAAAAAACTCTGGGGGTGCTACCGGAGTTACCAGATATGATAGAGACTCCGATGGGCTTAGTCATGGCCATTGACTATCGGATCCAATCGGCAGACGGCACTGAAATGAAACATCTAATTCATAAAACCATTCACAAGGTTGCAGGGGATGAAGCCACGTTTACACCCACAGTAGCTACTTCTACACCAGTCAACCCAGCGGGATCTCAACGCTCCAAGCAGGTAGGCACCGTCTCGGAAGGAATTCGCGTGGTTGAACTTCGTTCGACTGGAATTGCATTGAGTTTCGACGTCACAGAGATCCGTGCAAAAGCGGGCGAACGTCTGGCAATTCGATTCGTTAACGCGAGCGACATGGCTCATAACATCGTGTTAGTAAAATCAGAAGCCGACATCAGTCCTGTCGGCATTGCAGCCATTATGGCCCAGACCGACGAGTTTGTCCCCCAGCAAGAAATGGATAGAATTCTAGCCGCTTCCAATCTGGCATATCCGGGCGACACCGTGGTTGTGGAATTTACGGTTCCGGGGCCAGGAACCTACCCCTACATCTGCACCTTCTCCGGACATTTCACCATGATGCAGGGACGGCTGATCGTAGAACCTTGATCCCGTCGAAACCTGCTCGACAGGAAAGACCCGGATAATCCAACATTACACACTATGAATCGAAGAGAAGCCATTCAGAACATGCTTATACTACTAGGCGGAGCAGCCATTCTACCGTCATCGTTAAGGGCAGCCGGACAACCCTCGATTCGATTGAAACATTTAGAAATAGATCATGATCAGGAATTACTCTTGGCCGAAATCGCCGAAACAATTCTACCAGCGTCCGACACACCCGGGGCCAAGGAATTATCGCTACACCTGTTTGTTATGAAAATGGTCGATGACTGCCACTCTCAGGAAGACCAAGCGGCTTTTGTTGAAGGATTGTCCCAACTGAACACGGCAGCTCAAACAACCTTCGAAACCGCATTTGCTGACGGAACTGATCAACAGCGCTTGGAACTACTGCAAAGTATAACACCCAAGAGTGAACACCCGGAAGCGCTAAAGGCATTTTACAAACTCATGAAGCAGCGGACCATTCAGGGGTATAAAGTATCCGAATACGTGATGACCGAATTGCTGCCCCATAAAATGATTCCCGATCCCTACGACGGCTTCTATCCCTCTGCCAAATTGGGAGGTGAAATCTAATGGCTAATACAAATATCCATAGTGTGAAGAGTAGAACCTTCGATGCCATCGTCGTTGGTTCCGGTATCAGTGGCGGTTGGGCAACCAAGGAACTCACTGAAAAAGGGCTCAAGACCCTCGTCCTGGAAAGAGGCCGCGATGTGAAGCACATAGTCGACTACCCGACCGCTTATAAGATGCCTTATGAATTTGAGCACCGCAACGAGATCCCTTTAAAGAAACAGCAGGAGA
>ERZ887942.493-NODE-493-length-32210-cov-5.873208_pt1 | contig 32210 bp, 33 predicted proteins | sample MGYA00521099_ERZ887942 | MGnify/ENA primary metagenome ERZ887942 (study PRJEB32303, sample SAMEA104408605) | aquatic metagenome | biome: Brackish water; feature: Pelagic; material: water | place: Baltic Sea | collected 2014-06-07T06:48:00 | depth 16,251 m ...
TGTTCCGGTCATGATGCTCACCGCTCGGCACCGTGAGGCCGAAAAAGTCAGAGGCTTGCAGTCTGGCGCCGACGACTACATGACCAAGCCCTTCGGGAACCAAGAGCTCGTGGCACGTGTCCAGGCGCTGCTGCGACGAGTCTGGTCAGAGGAACCGGCCGAGATATACGAGGATGGCTTACTCGTCGTCGATCCGGCGAGCCATAAAGTCGTCGTCGACGGGCACGACGTTCAGCTCACACCGCTCGAGTTCCGGGTGCTTCACGCGCTCATCAAATCCCAGCCTCAGGTACTAACACCGGTCCAGCTTCTCGACCTGGCCTGGAGTGATCCGACTGGAATCGGCCCGGATCGAGTCAAGTACGTGATTCATCGGCTTCGTCGTAAGATGGCCTTCGCAAGCGCCGAGGTATCTCCGATCGATGCCGTGCGAGGTGTTGGGTACCGCTACTCCCAGCCTGGGTGAATCCGACTGGCTTAGCTGCAACCAAGTTGCAACCGAGGTCCCTCACCCACATCCATATGCTTTGAGGTATGGAAGGCCTCACAAAAAATAGCAGATGTGACCTATTCAAATCTACGCCGGACGGGCTTCGGCGCGAAAAATGGTGATCGCGTGTCTCGAAAGAATGGATTACCGGGGTTGTGAATCAGCCGGCATCAACTTCGTCACCTTAAGAAGCCTGATCACCGGCTTCCGAGATGTCGGGGCCGACCTTTGCCCCGATTCGTGCGGAGCCGGTGACGTCGAGAACGACCGTAGTGGCCTGGTCAAGACCGTCGCCGGCCAATGACTACTTACACCGCAGCGCCCAATGATTCCGCGACCATCATCATCGTCGAAGATGATCCTGACGCAGCCCGATTTGTCCAACGAGCCCTCGATCGACCCGGATTGAGGTCGTGAGCTTTAGTCGTCCCGATGAGGCACTAGAAGCACTCAAACGCTTGCCCTGTTCCCTCTTGTTATCCGATGTCCGGCTGCCGGGAATGACCGGCCTTGATCTTCTCCAGCGAGCTCGCCGGTACGATCCACAGCTTCCGGTGGTGCTGATGACCGCCTTTGCAACCCTCGAAGATGCCACCTTTGCGTTACGCAACGGGGCCGACGACTATCTACTGAAGCCGTTGAACGCAAAAGTCCTGATCGACACAGTATCGAAGGTCTTAGCGAAGTGCCGGGCGGCACGAGATCGGGTGCTGGCGATCGGTGCTCATCCCGACGACGTCGAGATCGGTGTTGGTGCAACGCTCATCGATCATGTTGACCGCGGTGATCATGTCACGATTCTTACCTTGAGCCGGGGCGAGAGCGGCGGTGCGGTGTCTGATCGCATCGAAGAAGCCGAACGAGCAGCCGAGCTCTTAGGTGCCGCACTCATTCTCGGCGACTTACCCGACACGCGCATCTGGACGAACGGACCGACGGTCGATCTCATCGAGGACGTTGTCCGTGGCTTGGCCCCGATGATCGTTTACACACACAGTTTGCACGACGTACATCAGGACCACCGGGCTGTTCATCAAGCCTCGTTGGTTGCCTGCCGAGCCATGCCTCAGGTATTTAGCTACCAATCTCCCTCAGCAACCGTGGACTTTGCGCCGCGCCGTTTCGTACCGGTCGATGCGACAATCGATCGCAAGCTAGCGGCGATAGCGGCCTATCGGAGCCAGACAACGAAGTGCTCCTATTTGGCCGACGACCTGCTGCGGGCAACCGCTCGCTACTGGGGCCGATTTGTCGAATCCAATCACGCTGAACCGTTAGAAATCGTTCGACAGCAAGTCTTGACACGGTCCAATTCAGAATCAACCCAACGAACCATTGATTTAAGGGAGGTCGACGGCGATGTCCTCTCATCTTCATAACCCCCGAGTACTCGTGACGGGCGCAGGCGGCCCAGCTGGCGTCTCCGTCATCCGCTCCCTCAACGCCGAGGCCTACGTGTTCGCGATCGATATCGACCCGTGCGCGGTTGGGCTCTACCTCGTTGGAAGTGAGAGACGCGCGCTTGTTCCCCGGGGCGAAGATTTCGATTTCGTTGATCGAATAATCGATCTCTGTCGACGCTGGCAGATCGATGTTGTTGTCCCGACGGTGGATACTGAGCTCCTACCGTTTGCAGATGGTCGGGAGCGTTTTAAAGAACTGGGTGTCGAGGTTATTGTCGCCTCGAAGCCTGCACTTTTGACATGTCTCGACAAATGGCTCCTGGCCTGCACGGTCGAGTTAACGGTTCGCTGTCCGGTCACCTATTTGATCGACGTCGAGTTCGATCCGTTGGAATTTCCGTCGTGGCCGGCTATTGCTAAACCGAGGCAGGGAAGCGGGTCCCGTGGCGTGCAGCTCCTCGATGGACCCGAAGATCTCAGCCGGGTACCTCGGGATGGCTCATTCATCCTCCAGGAGTATTTACCGGGCGAAGAGCTGTCGGTCGACGTATACGTTGACTGCTCGGGCGAGCCGATCGGTGCAGTGCCTCGGACGCGCTTGAAAGTCGACTCGGGGGTCTCGGTCGCAGGTAGGACGGTGCGAGACGACGAAGCGATACAACTTGCGCTGGACACTGTGACCACCGTCGGCCTAACCGGTCCAGCCAATGTGCAGTGTCGCCGGGACCGCGACGGGCACCTTGCGCTCTTGGAGGTCAACCCCCGCTTCCCCGGCTCGCTCCCACTGACGATTGCTGCCGGATTCAACATCCCGAAACTGGCGCTCAGTGAATCACTGGGCTACTCGGTCGATCGCCTAGTTAGCTTCGACGAGATCGGCATCGTTCGTCACTGGGAAGATGTGATCATCCACGCCGATGCAATCGCAGAGATGAGCGCTGCTGTCGAAGGACGGGTGGCATGAGCATCGATCTCATGGTGGACGCACATGTGCACTCGAACTTTTCGGATGGACGCGATCATCCGGCGACGAACGTGGCGATCGCTTTGGGGCGCGGTCTCAAAATGATCGGACTGGTCGACCATGTGCGCGCCGATACAACATGGCTCCCCGAGTTCAGTTCTACCGTGAGGCGCCTCAACCTTCGGTCACCAATCCAGGTTACCTGTGGGGTTGAGGCCAAGTTGCTCGATACCACTGGTCGACTCGATCTTCCTAGTTCGCTGCGAGAGATCGATTCGATCGTGGCGGCGGATCATCAAGTACCCATCGGGTCACAGACCTATGTGCCTGCGTCCGTCGCTCAGATGATCTCCGACAAACAGTTGAGGCCGGCAGACGTGATTGAGAACATTCTCGAGGCGACAGCAGCTGCCGCCGAACGGTATGACAATGTGTTGATTGCCCACCTGTTTTCGGTCCTGCCTAAGTGTGGGCTCACCGAGCTCATGGTCTCAGAAAATCAGATCACAGCGCTTGGTCGCCGGCTGGCAAACGCAGGCGGACGCGTCGAGATTTCCGAGCGGTGGGCTTGTCCTTCAGCCCACACAGCGAAGCTGCTCTGGGCTGAAGGAGTAGAGCTTGTTGCTTCGACCGATAGTCACCGTGCCGATACGATCGGGCGCTACCGCCATGTAGCGGACGTCGCCGGGAGTCTCGCCCTCGTCTGATGTCGATGCTACGAGAAGCTGTCGTTCTGGCCGACATGGTCGGTCGCTGGACCTTGGTGGTCTTGGTAATGCTGGGTGTAGTTCCTCTTGCCACGGCGTCGTATCAGTTCGCTATTATTGGCTTGCACGCGGTGCGCAACCACTACGGCAAGGTTGAGCCTCGGTTTCCGCGCGTTGCGATTTTGGTCCCTGCGTGGAACGAAGCAGCTGTCATCGGCAGCTCGATCGATCGTCTCCTGCTGCTCGATTACCCTGCGGATCGGCTTCGTATTTATGTCGTCGACGATGCCAGCACTGACCAGACGCCGGATGTCGTCATCGCCAAGGGCCAGGAGAACCCCGGCCAGGTCGTGCACCTAAGGCGGAAGAAGGGAGGTGAGGGAAAGGCCCACACACTCAACCACGGGCTGAAGCAGATCCTTGCCAACGATTGGATGCAGGCGCTTCTCATCATGGACGCAGACGTCATCTATGAACCCGACTCGTTGCGAAAGATGACCAGGCACTTCGCTGACCCTGAGGTTGGCGCGGTCACAGCGTACATCAAGGAAGGAAGCAGGCCGGCGAACTGGATGAAGCGATTTATTGCCTACGAGTACATCACTGCCCAAGCGGCGGTTCGTCGAAGCCAGAACGTACTCGGAGCGATGGCCTGTCTCGCCGGCGGCGCCCAGCTACACACCCGCGCCAACCTCGAAAAGATCGGGGGTCAAATTGATACGAGTTCACTCGCTGAGGACACCTTCACCACATTCAAGACGCAGCTTGCGGGCAACAAGGTTGTGTTCGACGGTAACGCCACAGTCTGGGCCGAAGAACCGGCCGACATCGACGGCCTCTGGAAGCAGCGATTGCGGTGGGCGCGAGGCAACGTGCAGGTCTCGTTTCGCTACAAGAAGCTGTGGTTTCGCCCGAACCCTGGGCACCGGCTTGGTAGTTTCAGCTTTGGTCTTTCTTGGTTCTGTTTGTTTCTGATGCCGATCTTCATGATCCTTGCCTCGGCCAGCCTCACCGCCCTGTTCTTCATCGATTTCCCGCTTTCTTGGGCGGCGTTCAAGTTGCTTTGGATCGTGAACGCTATTTGTTACCTCTTTATTACCACTTACACGCTGATGATCGACCCCGATACCGGACGAAGAACTTGGCGTGAGGCTGTGGGCTTTCCCGGTCTGATCTCGCTTGCGATGATTGTCTATGCCTGGTTCCCGAAGCCGTTCAGCTGGGCCATGCTCGGGACGATGGAGCTGATCCACATTCCGACTACAGGCCCGGTTCTACGATTGGTGATCCTGTTCGCCTACGTCTGGCTGGCCGGATCTATGCTTGGCGCCTGGGCGGCAAAGTTGACCGAATCTCGCCGACGCCTGAAGTGGCTCAGCCCAATTCTTGTCTATATCTGTGGGTATGGACCGTTGCTGTGCGCCGTCACGTTTACCTCGTACATCAAGGAAGCACGAGGCGCTGAGATGTCATGGGACAAAACCGAGAAGACTGGTCAGGTCTCGATGCCATGACTTCTGACTTTGACAGTAGCCTCGCCGATGGACGGACCGCACGAGAGGCCCACGAGGAAGAGGTGGCCGCTGTTCAACGCGTCGAATCGCTCGTGCCACCGGCTCGTTTCGGCGCACTTATGGTCGAGTGCCGTTCTGCTCAGGGTCAGGAAATAGCCGATATGGCCGCGCGGTCCAATGGCTTGTTCACGCAGAACTATCTCGAGAAAGCCGAGCGAGGCGAGCTCACACTCGACGGCGGACTCATTGGGCAGCTTGCAGGTCTCTACGAAGTCGATGCCGGACCAGTCGTACCTCTGCGGTCTGAATTGATTTTGGATCTTGACCGGCAGGAGCTCAAGGTCGGCGACACGGCAATGAGTTTCAACTCGATACATGTCGAAGATGTGCTGCAGGGCTACGTCTCATTGGTCTACAAGCTGCGTGGTCAACAGCCGGGCAGCGGGCTTGTCCTGCGTGACCGAGACCTAGACGTGCTGTCAGCCAGCCTTAGCTACAACGAGCCTGAGCTGCGTCGCAAGCTCGATGCCATGACGTCTGACTTTGACATCAGACTCGCCGATGGACGGACCGCACGAGAGGCCCACGAGGAAGAGGTGGCCACTGATCAACGCGTCGAATGGGGTCTGCTAGTCAAAGAAGTCATCGCGCTTTGCATCGTTATCGCCTTACTTGTTGCCCGACAAATGTGGTTTGTCTGAAAACGAACGAACCGGTAGCCATCTTTCACCAAGGGTGCCACCGCGACGTTGATGCGGGCTCGGTTGGCCTCACTGGAGCATCTCTCTGCGAGAGCTTCTTCGTTGACATGGACTTTGAATACGGGACGTTCGGTGCCATTGACGCTGAGGGATTCAGTGTTATTCGCACTCGTGGCCGATTGTGGGCGATACGAGGCAGAAGGTGCTCGCTGAGCGATTCAAAGAGTTGTGACCGGTGGACGAGTGGTTCGAACTAAGTCGTTCCAGATTCGGCAAGCCGGGCGAGTAGATCATCACGCACAGACACGCCGGCTTCGCGAGCCTTTGTGTCGGCGATACGCCAGCCATGGCGAGACGAGTAGACCAGCGGTGGTTCTCCGAGCCGACCTTCGCCGACCGCGGTTACCCGGGCAAAGAACAAGACATGATCGAGACCTTCGATCCGGTTCTGTTCGATCCGGTCGAAGATTTCACATCGCAACCACGAGATGCAGTTCACCACGATCGGCAAACCATCGATCATCTCGATGTACTCGGGCGCGATGTAGTTGAACTTGCGCCCCGGATACGAGAAGTACTGGCCCTCGGCGACCTGATCTCCGGCCAGGATCGAAACCGAGAACTGGCCCGATGCTTCCATGAGTGGGAACGTGTCGTGCTTCGGTGACACCGAACACAACATGATTGGTTCTTCGAACGACACCTGACTGACCCAGTGGGAGCAGTACGCGCGGGTCACCCCGTCATGGGTTGCACCCACAACCTGGACACCCTTGGCCATTTGACCAAGGCAACGCTTTACATCTCTAGCAATCACTATGTTCCCATTCGCCTTCGGCTGCTCCTGGCATGCGCCAGCGACGAGTTCCTAGGTCTCCCCGGTGTTCGTCTCTCACGCCTGGCGTGTCGGCTTACCCCTGGGTGCCAACAGTGAGTTCGTTGAAGGGGACACCCTTGTCGACCGAGATGTCGCGAGGCAGGCCCAGGACTCGGTCACCGATGATGTTCTTCTGGATCTCGTCGGTGCCGCCTGCGATTGACGACATGAACGATTGCAGGGCCATGCGGCTCCAGCTCTCGCCATTCTTATCAAAGCCATCGTCGTCGTCGGTCCAGGCAACCATCTGGGGGCCGACGAACTCGTGCAACATTTCCCGAACGTCCCACATGATGTTGGAACCATGCAACTTGCCGAGCGAACCGCCAGGCCCCGGAGCCTTGCCAGCCTTCATTTCGGCGCGAGTGCGCATTGCTACCAGCGACTTGGCAGTCTCGTCTGAGTAGATCTTCATGAGCTTCTGGCGCACGATTGGATCGTGGATGAGCCCAAGTTTGGTGGCCTCATTGCTGAGCCGGTTGTAGAACGGCGTGTTGATGCCGCTCTTTGAGCCGGTGCCGATGGCAACACGTTCGTACATGAGCATGGCAGTGGCTTGATTCCAGCCATTGTTTAGCTCGCCAAGCAGCCAGGTTGCTGGCACGTGCAGGTCGGTGAAGAACACCTCGTTGAAGTGTTTGCCACCATCGATCTGATGGATCGCGCGGATCTCGATGGCCGGGTCACGCATGTCGACCATAAACATGGAGATGCCCGCGTGTTTGGCCACGGTTGGATTGGTACGCGCGACGAGAATGCCGTATTCGCTCTGATGGGCAAGCGTGGTCCAGACTTTCTGGCCGTTGATGATGTATTGATCACCGTCTCGCTCCGCCTTGGTCTGGAGGCTGGCGACGTCGCTGCCAGCCCCGGGCTCGGAGAACATCTGGCACCAGATGTCTTCGCCAGCGATACCGCGTGGCATGAACTCGGCCTTGAGTTCGTCGGTGCCAAAGTCGTTCATCACTGGCATACACATGCCGTGGCTGATGGTTAGGTCGCCGGTGCAATCCGGGAATCGGGCGTATTCTTCGCGCCATGCGCGCTCGTGTGCTTTGGTCAACCCCTGGCCACCGAATTCCTTGGCGTAGGTCAGCCCGGCTAAGCCTGCGTCGTACAGCTTCTTCTGGAAGGCCCGCGAGTGCGCAACCGACTGATCGCTGCGGGGGTCGGGTCCGTCGAGAACGAGCGGTTTGGCGTTTTCTTCGAGAAAGTCGCGGCAGCGTTGACGAAAGGCATCCATGTCGGCGGTGGCGTCGACGGTGGCATCGGTCATAGTCATGTTGAGATCCTCCGTCGGCCAAGCTAGCGCCCCGTTCAACGCGGGCGGAAGCCGACGTGCAACTTCGATTTCAACCGCGGAGAGGTAGCGGCTGCCGTCACCTGCTGTGACGGGTCTAGGACTGGGGTTTCAGCAAGGAGATTCGTGACGATCGCCGTGGCAAGGCATCAGGGGCGGACACGTTTCGAAGACACCACTGGCGCATGGACTGTCACCGTCGATCCGCTACTCCCCGTATTCCCCGACAGCACGAGTGTTTTTGCCAACGGCTACTTGCCTATCTGTGAAACCGACGGCGTGATCGAAGCTGAGTTCTAACTACGGGCAGCCGCGTGGTCATCCAAATATTCGGTGTCGTACATGTCCAGGTGGAGGGCAGGCGACCAGAAGCCGCGGGGGCAAAGAAGCGCATCGATCATGTGCTCCATCGGGGGCGCAAACCGGTTGCGGAATGCGGCAGCGCGCCGTAATGCGACATCTTGGGGGAGCAACTCGAACCCGTGTGCTTCGAGCCGGGTGTAGAGATCGCCGAACGAGGTTATGTCTTGGACTTCGTTGGGGTGGCGGCTGCGTTCTGCGGCGTAGGTCGACATGTCGACACCGTGGGTCAACTCCTCGAACAAGGAAATGATTCGGCGAAGTAACCAGTACGACTCGGTGCGACCGGTGCACTGCACGATGATTTGGGCATGCACTGCGGTGTCAGCCAGCAGGCCCAGAGCGGTGACCCAGTTCTGGCGCCGATTATGGGATCGAAAGAACAGCAGCATGGGCAAGGTCGAATGGGTCTCATGAATGCCGGCAACCCATTCTTCCCAATCAGCCAGTTTGGCGTTGAGCCGGTCGGTATCGCCGTTGGGTGCCCACGCGATCACCAGATTGGTAGGAGTAATACGATCGTCGGAACCATCGTCGATCGTTATTAGCTTCTTCTCCCGTTCGGAGTATGCGCTGTACAGCGATGGCAAATAACCCACAACCAATGCGGTGGTGATGACACCGCAGCCTGCTTCGAGCAGGGCTCCCACTCGGGGGCCAGCGTGGGCGGGAAGCACTTCGCCGAAGCCGACGGTGAAGTACACAACACCGGAGTAATAGAACGAGTCGGCAAACGATGACACACCTTCGACACCGTCGACGGCCCACCAGATGAGAGCGAAACCGAGGATCTGTTGCACGACCCAAATGGCCAGCATGATCAGGATCAGCAACGGTCCAAGTGCCGACAACACCCGCTCTCGAACCGGGGACGCCTCGGGGAGTCGTTGGGCCACGATCCGGGCAGCCCGGAGCAGCAATCGAGCGACGATCCGACTCAACCACCATCGGCTCTTGACCGTCGAGGTGGTGACCAGCGTGTTGATGAGATCGGCGAACGCTGCGACAACAAGCGTGATGCCGACCATGATTGCCAACGCGTCAATCATCCCGTCTCCCAGAGTGGTTGTTCAGACTCGGCGGCCGAATGAGTCGACGGCTTCGTCGGCCATCAACCGTTCGAGTGTGGCTTCCGGTTTGTCCTGGGTTACTTGGCGAACTCGAAAGGCTGACTCAAACAGCGCCCAGATGGCGCCATCGGAACGTTCGACGATTTCGACACCACGCAGACCACGGAGTAGCGGTATGGACTCGGCGTCGGTGACTCGAGCCACCGAGTAACTCGTTGGTGAGAGTTCTACCGGCGCATTAAATTCGTTTTCGAGTCGGTGTTTCGCTACTTCGAACTGCAGTGGACCAACGGCAGCGAAGATGGGTGCCTGGTCACCAACGTCGGGAATGCGTAGCACCTGGACGACACCTTCTTCGTCGAGTTGTGCAACCCCGGAGCGAAATTGCTTGAACTTGCCGGTGTCTTTGGCTCGAGCAACCATGAAGTTGGTCGGCGCGAACGCTGGCATGGGGCGCCATTCGACTGGTTCGTCGACATACACGGCGTCGCCGGGACGAAAGCCATTGGCGTTGACCAAACCAATGACATCGCCAGGAAAAGCTTCGTCGAGTGTCTCGCGGTCAGAACCCTGAACCGAATGCACATACTTGGTGGTGACGGATCGCTGGCTCGGGCCGTGGATGATCGTCATACCCCGCTCGAACCGGCCGGACGCCACTCGGAGAAACGCAATGCGGTCTCGGTGGTTCTTGTCGGTGTTGGCCTGAACCTTGAATACATGACCGCTGAAGGGTGAGTCGATGGGTCGAGGATCATCGTTGATGTCGAGGCGGGCTGGGGGAGACGGAACAAGGTCGACGACGGCGTCGAGGAGACGGCCAACACCGAAGTTGGTGAGCGCCGAACCAAAGAAAACCGGGGAGAGTTCACCGGCTTCGAACTTCTCTCGATCAAAGACTCGATCCACAGCATCGAGCAATTCGACCCCTTCGAGTGCTTCGGTCGCAAGCGCATTGTCCATGAGCGCAGGACTGTCGATCGGGCTGACCAGCTCAGGGGCGATGGTTGAACCGTGTGCCACCCGGGTGAACTGCACGTATTCGTTCCGCAGCCGATCAATCACGCCATCGAATGTGGTGGATTCACCTACAGGCCAGGTCACTGGGGCCGGCTCCAGGATCAGATCGCGTTCGATCTCGTCTAGAAGATCCCACGGGTCACGCCCTGGGCGATCCCATTTGTTGATGAACGTCACGATGGGCACGTCCCGTTCGCGGCAGACTTCGAACAACCGGCGAGTTTGCGGTTCGATGCCTTTACCGGCGTCGAGCACCATGATGGCTGCGTCGGTTGCGGCGAGCACCCGGAATGTGTCTTCGCTGAAGTCCTTGTGACCAGGCGTGTCGAGCAGGTTCAGCAGACAGTCTCGATACGGGAAACGCATGACGGTTGAGCTGATCGAAATGCCACGCTGCTGTTCGAGCTCTTGCCAGTCGCTGGCGGCGGACTTGCCGCCGCGACGAGCCGCCACCGAACCTGCACCCGCAGTAAGTACACCGGAGTACAGCAGGAATTTCTCGGTCAGGGTGGTCTTGCCCGCGTCGGGGTGGGAGATGATGGCGAAGGTACGCCGCCGAGCGGTTTCCTCGATGATCTGATTGGTCATGCGCTTGGTCTCTTCGGTTGATCGCCCAGTTGGTACTGCAGTACAGCTAGGAGCTACAGGACAACATGGAACAGCCTGCCCGTTCCCGCGCCCATTCCGGGCGCTTGGTGAAGAACTTGGCGTGGTGTTCTGGCTGTTCATCGTAGGGATACCGAAGTAGATCGAGCAGCTTGGCCACGCCGGAGAAGTCTCCCTGGTCGACCTGGTCGATGGCGAGTTGGGCCATCCAGTTGCGCAGTACGTATTTGGGATTGACGGCATCCATGGCCAGCTTGCGTTCTTCAGCTGAACGAGCATCGACATCACAGCGGTCGGCCCAGGCTCGGAGCCACTCGCCCATTTCCTCGATTGCTCGTTCGGTGGGTTCGCTATACCAGGCGTCGGCTATTGGTTGCACGAGGTCGTAATCGCTCAGATCTTCCGCGTTTTCCACATCTACCTGGGCCAAGTTGCGATGGAAGATGGTCATGTCGGTTTCGATGATCTGAAGCACACGACCAAGCTCACCGAAGAGGGCATTGTCATCGTCGCCAGCGAAACCAATAAAACCGAGACGTTCGGCCATCATCGCGTTCCAGCCATCGCCGAATTCGACGGCGTAGGTGTCCAGTACTTCTTCGAGTGGTTGGACGTTGTCGCTGTACAGCGGAGCGATTGCGTTTGCCAGTTGCACGAGATTCCAGTGCGCGGCCGATGGCTGGTTGCCGTACCGATATCGACGACCCTGGGCATCGGTCGTGTTCGGAGTCCAGTCAGGATCAAAACCCTCGAGCCAGCCGTACGGGCCGTAATCAATGGTGAGGCCGAGTATCGACATGTTGTCGGTGTTCATCACCCCGTGGACGAAACCGATCCGCATCCAGTCGACGATCATCTCGGCGGTCAATCGCACAACCTCGGCAAACCAGTCGGTGATCACATCGAGTGGCTGTTCACCGTTGCCCTCGGCAAGGTCAGGGAAGTCGGTGCGTATTGTCCAGTCGACCAGTCGACGTAACTCGTCGAATTCACCACGGGTTGGGAAGAGTTCGAAGTTACCGAAACGGACAAACGACGGGCTGACCCGACACACCACGGCCCCGAGTTCAGGGGCGGGATTACCGTCGTAGAACATGTCGCGCATGATTGGATCACCGGTCAAGGTGAGACTGAGTGCTCGAGTGGTGGGAACCCCGAGATGGAACATTGCCTCGCTGCAGAGAAATTCGCGAACCGAAGATCGCATAACTGCGTAGCCATCACCCCGCCGGGAGTAGGGCGTGGGACCGGCACCTTTGAGCTGCAACGTCTGATGGCCGTCGTCCGGGGTGAGGACTTCGCCGAGAGCAATAGCTCGACCGTCGCCGAGCTGGCCGGCCCAGTTCCCAAACTGATGGCCGCCGTAACACATGGCGTAGGGATCCATATCGGCAGTGATCAGATTGCCGGTGAAGAGCTGCGCAAACTCATGGGACTGGGCTTGTTCATCGCTGATGTCGAGCATCTCGGCGACTTCGGGCGAATACACCACCAATTCGGGTGCCGATGCTGCGGTGGGGGTGACCCGGCTGAAGCATGCGCCATTGACCTGACGTCGGACATTGTCAAGGTGGTCGTCGGCAGGAAGATCGTGAGTGAAGCGGTTGGTGAAGTGCAGGCCGAGCGGGTTCGTTCCTGTTTTACGAGAGGCAGCAGTCATTATTTGTTTCTATCAGCACGCTTCCGCGCCGCTATGTTTGCCGGGTGACTGATGGTTCAGCTCAGGCGCCGGCGGGCTGGTACAACGACCCGCATTCGCCGGATCGCATGCGATATTTCGATGGCGAGATGTGGACCAACCACTTCCACGAGCCAGGAAAGCTGCCCGACATCGGCAGCTGGTTGAGCAGCACTTTTTCTGCCTTTGGCAACTATTGGCAGGGAGCCGCGGCAGTAGCTCTCATTGTACAAATCGCTGGCAGCCTGGTGATCTGGGGCGGCGTGTTGTTTGCCGCTCGCGACATAGCGATCGTGAACGAAGAGCTGGTCAATTTCACGGCTGGCACGGCGGTGATCATCATTGTGTTGATCGTTGCAGGCATCGTGATGCAAGGTATTGGCTGGCTTGCGATGAGCCGATTCCTGCATCGGGCGCATTACCAGGCGAACCCAACTGTCGCGGATGCGTTCAGCCATGCTCTGCGCCGGCTGCCCCGGTTTCTGGGTGTCATGGTGATGTTGATCCTTGCCGGGTTCGTGGCAATCATGGTGATTGCTGTGGTCACGGTCGCGGTTGCGCCGGTTGGGGTGTTGCTCATCGTTGCGGCGATTCCGGTAGTGATCTGGGCCGCGACCAAGCTGGCGTTTGTGTTCAACGCGGTGGCGATAGCTCCAACAAATGTGTCGGCGATTCGGGCATCGGCCGAGGTGTCCGGGGGGCGTTTTTGGTCAGTTTTTGGCCGGATCTTCCTCTTCACCCTGGCGCTTGGCCTTTCGGTCAATGTGGTGACCGCCACGCTTGGTGGGCTGGCCTCGTTCGTTGATCCAAACGCGGTTGCTTTGAACTTCGAAATCCAGAACGATGATTTCTTGGTTCAGGATTTCAAGGTTGTCGACCTGTTGCCCTCCTCTGGTGAATTCGTAGTGGCACTGGTGATCAGCAGCGTCATCCAGGCGGCGAGCGGGCTGATCAGTACGTCAGCATTCGTCCGGCTGTACCTCGATAGCGGCGCGCCAGCAGAACTGGATTAGAAGCGCTGCCGTGCTGAGTTAGATGACGTCGCGGCGTTGGACCGCAACCAGACCGATACCGGCGGGGACCAAGGCCCACGCGCTGAGGGCCGCAACAGCAGCTGGGTCACTGACGTCGGTTGTGACTCCGGCTAGAACCAGGGCGAGGCTGTTCGGCATCCATGATGCGGTGCTGTTGGCCAGTTGCACGATGAGTGGTGGGGCGACAATTAGCATCAGGACCACACCGGTCACGGCACCCCCGACATTGCGGACCACGGCGCCGATGCCGGCTCCGAAGACGGCGCCAGCTGCACCGGCGAACGCCGATGCTGCGACGATCTGCACGACGTGACCAGCCGATATGAGGAAGCCGTATTCGGTCGTCGGCAGCGAGATGGCGACGGCGGAAACCGTGAGCCCGGCACCGACCATGCTCAGAACAGCGCCACCTACAGCGACCGCACTTACCTGAGCCAGCACGGCGCGATGGCGTCTGGGGGCTGCCAAGAAGGTCGGGACGACGGTGTGGTGCCCGTATTCTCGGGCCACGGCAATAGCCCCGAAAAGGCTGGCCAAAACGAAACCGTTGGCTGCGAACGCCACCAGTGACTGCTGGTCAACTTCGGTTGAGATGAATGTTTTGGAGCCGTCGAAGTCGGTTGCGGCAATCACGGCGAACGCGTTGATCGCGGCGATGGCGAACAATGCACCCAGGAACGCCCATGGCATGTTGGTGGTAGTGAGTTTGCGGAGTTCTGATCGGATGAGTTGTTTCATGAGGTGTGGTCGCGATCATCCGGAGTAGCACCGGTCCAACTGAGGAATAGCTGCTCGAGCGACCCGGCGTGAGAAGACAGTTCGTGCAAGACGAAGCCGCTAGCGAAGGCTCGTTCACCGATCTCTGTCAGCGACATGCCCCGGACGACCAATCCGTCGGTGCCTTGTGACTCGGTGAGTGCGCCTGCTTGTTCGAGTTGGGTTGCCAAGAGACCTGGGTCGGTTGTTCGAACCAGTGCTGCAGAATTTTGGAGTTCGGCAAGTGCGCCGTGGGCAACAAGCCGACCATCATTGATCACGATGACGTCGTCGGCGAGGTGTTCAACTTCGGCCAGCAGGTGGCTTGAGACAAGAACCGTGCCGCCACGAGCCGCGTGGCCCCGGAGAACGTCGCGCAACGTGTGTATGCCTTGGGGATCGAGGCCATTTCCTGGTTCGTCAAGTATGAGTACGGGTGGTTCTCCCAGCATTGCGGCGGCTAGTCCGAGTCGTTGCCGCATACCCAGCGAATAGGCGCCTGCCCGGCGATTTGCGGCGCTTCCGAGGCCAACCTCGTCGAGCATCTCGTCGACCCGGGTGTAGGAACATCCAGTGGCGTCGGCCAGTATTCGGAGGTGGTTTCGCCCACTTCGGCCAGGATGAAAGGCATCAGATTCGATGATGGCACCTACCGTTTGGGCCGGGTTGGCCAGGTCTTTGTAACGATGGCCGCTAATGGTTGCGTGACCGGTCGTTGGCGAGGCCAGGCCGAGCATGATTTTCAGTGTGGTGGATTTGCCGGAACCGTTCGGCCCCAGGAAACCGGTGACTCGTCCGGGTGGCACCGTAAACGTGAGGTCATCGACGACGGTGGCGTCGCCGTAGCTTTTTGTCAAATGGGTGACCTCAAGTCGATAGGTCGGCATTGTTGTGGCCACTTGCCTTTCCTCCGTTTGTACGGGGTCAGCTATGGAGTAGGACTTCGGCTTCGATCTCGACAGGTATTCCAAACGGCAACGATGTCATGCCGACGGCAGATCGGGAATGCCGGCCTACCTCGGGACCGAACAGCTCCAAGATCAGGTCGCTGAAGCCGTTGATCACCGCTGGTTGTTGGGTGAAGTCAGACCCGCATCGCACCATGCCCAAGGCCTTGACCCAGTGGCTAATTCTGTCGAGTGTGCCTAGTTCACGATGCAACGACCCCAGCATGGATAAGGCGACAAGCCGGGCGGACTCGTACCCCTGATCAACAGACACGTCGTGGCCCACGATGCCAAATGGCCCGGTGACCGTGCCGTCCGGACCTTGGGGGCCATGGCCTGAGACAATGGCCCGGTTGCCGCAGATGTTCACAAAAGCAAACGGCAGCTGCACGTCGGGTGGCACAACAACTGGGGGCGGTAATGCCAGTCCCATTGCAGTGATGCGATCCTCGATCTGTCCCATGGGTCGACCTTAGTCACCGACGTGGGGGTGAGGGTCTAGCGAGAGCCTCGGCTGATCAATGCGGCACCGCACAGGATGAGTGCAGTTCCGACGAGCTCAATTGCACCAACGGATTCGTTGCGGACGACGACTCCAAGCACGATCGCTGTAACCGGCACGAGGTATCCGACGAGCGAGCTGCGGGGTGCGCCGACCCGACCATTGAGTGTGGCGAAGAGGGAGCGTGCGATACCCGTGCCAAAGACACCCAGGATCACGATGGCGAGGGCCGGTTTCCATTCGAACGTTGATTGGGACAGGCCCCATAACCCCCATGGAGCGAGCAAGACTGAACTGATCACCATGGCTCGGCCCATCACCGCGGCACCGCCGTATGCCTGGGCGAGTGGGGGCAAGAAGTTGTTCGAGATTGAATAGCCGGCGACCGCGCAGAACACGAAGAAGACACCGAGTGGTTCGGCGTCGGTCCCGGCCAGGTTGGCCCCCGCGATGGTTATCGCGCCACACAGGCCGATGATCAGCCCGATGATCTGGTTGCGTTCCGGCGCTCGGCGCAACATGGCAACCGAGAGAAACAGCACCAGAATCGGACCAACAGAATTGAGCATGCCAGCGACCGAGGATTCGACTCGTTGCTGAGCCAGTGGAAAGAAAAGTGCGGGAGCGGTGTTCCCGGCAACCGCCACAACCATCAGGGCTGGCCAGGTCGACCGAGGCATGGATTGGCGAGCCGATGGCACGAACGCGAGAACGCCGGCGCCGAACACCATACGGAAGAGCGCGATGACTGCTGGATGGAACGAATCGAGCCCTATGGCGATCCAGAGAAATGATGATCCCCAGATCAGCGAAATGGTCAGCAAAAGTGCCCAGTCGACCTGGTTGAAGTTGCCCTGGTTCATGCCATCGGCGGCAAATCGACTGGAGGCAGGTGCGGACACCAGCGGAACCGTAACCAGTACGGTTCCGAACATGCGTCGCATCGTTGTTGGATTGGTCACGATCCTTGCCCCGATACTGGTGATGGCAGGCTGTACCGACGACCCAACTGTCTCGGGGCCGGCGAACGCTGAGCCGGCAGTCACAGCAGAGAACCTGCGCGAGGCCGAAAACGACGGCCTGTTCCCCACCGTGGTCGATGTCACTGCAACGACCAGCGATGGAGCGTCATGGCGCGTCAACGTGACCCTGTTAAGCGAATACGACTCGCCTGCTCGTTATGCCGATTCGTGGCGGGTGCTCGACGCCGACGACAACGAACTCGGTATCCGGGTCCTGGCCCACGATCATGCCGGCGAGCAGCCATTCACCCGGTCACACACCGTTGACATCCCGAGTGATGTCACCACCGTGTTTGTCGAAGGCCGCGATCAGATCAATGGTTGGAGCGGCGAACGTTTCGAACTCACCCTCGACCGCTAACCCAGCAGATCAGCAACCAAGATTCGCAGTTCTGGTTTGCGGACCTTGTTCGACGCGGTCAGCGGGAGTTCGTCGACGATGAACACATGGCGGGGCACCTTGTAGTTGGCCATACATTCGCGGCACCACGCGATGAGCTCATCAACATCGGGTGCACCTTGGGGGCTGGGCACAATGAAGGCTGCACCGACTTCGCCCATACGTTCATCAGGCACGCCGATAACGGCGGCGAGACCCACGAGCGGGTGTTCGACCAAGACACGTTCGATCTCAGCCGGATAAGCATTGAAGCCACCCATAATGAACATGTCCTTCATCCGGTCGGTGATGTCGATGTATCCGTGCTCATCCATCACCGCGATGTCACCGGTGTGGAGCCAACCATCGGCATCAATCGCTTCGGCCGTCTGTTCGGGCGCATCGAGATATCCAGGTGTGACCTGGAAGCCGCGGACCCACAACTCGCCTTCGGTTCCGGTTTCGACATCGGCGCCGGTTGGGTCGACCACTCGAAGCTCGACGCCTGCCGGGGCACAGCCCGATGTAGTCGCAATAGTTTCTGGTGAGTCGCCTGGTCGGGTATAGGCAGCCAGGCCCGAGGTTTCGGTCATGCCATAGGCGGTCATGATGGTGTCGAAACCGAGGCGGTCGCGCATCTCGATGATCATCTCGACTGGGATCGAAGCGGCGCCAGTCACACACGAACGTAATGATGAGATATCGAACTGATCAAGCTCGGGGTGGTTGAGCAAACCTTGAAACAGTGCGGGCGGACCGGGGAACACGGCGACACGTTCGCGCTGGATCGTGGCCAACACTTGGGCAGGGTCATAGATAGCGACCGGCAGGTTAAGTGCGCCGAACATGAGGCACACGATGATGCCCGAGTTGTAGCCGAAGGCGTGGAAATAAGGATTAACCAGCAGGTAGGGGTCGCCAGGTTGCACGCCGAGTCCCTGGCCGTAGGGGTGGAACACCCGGATGATCGCGCCGCCGATGATCTGTACACCTTTGGGATGTCCCGTAGTCCCCGAGGTGAACATGATGGAGCCGACATCGGTTGGCGCAAACGCATCGGTGCGACGTTCGACCTCGGCCTGGTAGTCGGCGGATTCTGGGCCGTCGCCTCGGGCCAGGAAATCGGCGAAGTTGATGGTTCCTGGAGCCCCGCCACTGGTTAGATCGACGATGGCCTGCAACATGGGAAGGTGTTCGTTGGTTAACGAGCCGCTGTAGTCGGTGTCTAGAAAACCATCGGCGACGAACAACATCTGTACTGACGCGGCGTTGAGAACGTAGGCGGCCTCGTTGCCTTTGAATCGGGTGTTGATTGGCACAAGTACACCGCCGGCTCGCGACACTGCCAGTCCGGCCACGACCCACTGCCAGCAGTTCGGGGCCCACACCGCCACCGTGTCACCGGCCTGTATGCCTGATGCGATGAACGATCGAGCCGCCTGGTCAACGCGTTCACCGAGTTCTTGATAGGTGAGCGTTACATCACCATCGCGAATGGCGTTGCGATCTGCGAAGTGTGTCGTCGACGCCCGAATGAGCTGCGGTATCGATGCGTGATCTGGATCGAACCCCGGAATAGTGCTTGTCCCCATGCGATGACACTACGACGCTCGGATAGAGCAGTCCTAGAGAACTAGGGTCTGGTGATGGCAACTGTGACTGTGAACGACACCCCGATCCGCTACGAAGACAGCGGTGGCGACGGACCAGTCATCTTGTTCAGTCACGACTTTTTGATGGACCACACCATATTCGACGTCCCGATCGCGGCCTTGACCGACTTCGTGAGCGGTCTCTGATCCGGTGCCTCTTCAATCCATGGATCTTGTAATTCGCAATGGCACTGTCGTGACGAGCGGCATCGAGGCAGTCACCGACGTTGGCGTTCGTGACGGTGTGATCATGCAGATCGGTGGCGATATGACCGGTACCACCGAGATCGATGCCACTGATCGGTATGTGCTCCCTGGTGGTATCGATGCCCATGTGCATCTCACCGCCCCTGGTACCGGACCTGACAGCTGGCGGTGGGTTGATGACTTCGAAGTTGGTACCCGCGCCGCTGCAGCTGGTGGCGTCACCACGGTCGGCAACATGTCGTTCCCCCAGCCGGGTGAGCAGATGAAGGCTGGCCTGCTGCGAGACAATGCTGATGCCGCGGCTAATGCCATCGTCGACTATTTCCAGCACACCGTGTTGCTCAACCCTGACGACGAGGGCATCGCTCAGATCGAAGAGTTGGCCGCGGCCGGCAATCCGAGCATCAAGATTTTCATGTCGTTCCGTCGGTTCGATCGCCACCTCGACGGCTTTCTTCGGGCCATGCAGGCAGCTGCCGACGCAGGCTCTGTGGTACTGGTGCACTGCGAGGATCCAGCCATCATGCATTGTTGTGGGCACGCACTCGATGAGGCTGGCCATACCGACGCCAGCCATTTCCCCAAGTCGCGACCGGTCGAAGCCGAACGTATCGCGACCGAACGCGCCGTCGGGTATTGCGCAACTACCGGCGCTACGACCTATGTCGTTCACCTATCCAGCGCAGCGGCGCTCGATGCCTGCCGCAAGGCCCGTGCACGCGGTCTGCCGGTGCATGTCGAGACCCGGCCGATCTATCTGCATCTGAACGAGTCCCGTTTCAACGAACCCGATGGAGCGAAATACGCCGGCGCTCCACCACTTCGCACCGACGCAGATCGCGATGCACTCTGGGCCGGGTTGAACGATGGCACCGTCAGCACAGTGTGTACAGACCATGCGCCGTGGACGCTCGACGAAAAGCTGGACCCGACGCTGACAGCGAGCGATCTTCGCCATGGCATGGCCGAACTCGAGACACTCATGCCGGTTTTGTGGAGCGAGGGAGTCGCCACCGGCAAGATCTCGGTCGCTACGTTTGTCGAGGTCACGAGCACAACGGCTGCCCGGCTCTTCGGCCTGTATCCCCGCAAGGGCACGATCGCTCCTGGTTCTGATGCCGACATCGTGATCTGGAACCCGAACGACACCCGCACGATCGACGGTGCCGCCATGCACTCGAATGCTGGTTATTCGCCGTACGACGGCTGGCAGGTCACCGGCTGGCCCGAACTCACGATCAGCCGGGGTGAGATTGTGGCCCGAGCTACGCCTGAGGGAATTGATGTTCTCGGAGCACCAGGTCGAGGCCAGCTCGCGGCGCGAACTCGAACGCTCAGGTCGCCAGCGCGGTGATCAGCGCTACGAGGTTCACCGCAGCTGCGCCACTGACCCAACGCTGAACCCACACCTTCAGATCAGCAACCTCGCCAACAACATCACTGCGGAGTTGGGCCATGTCGCCGGTGAGGTCGGTGCGCAGTTGGGCCATGTCACCTCTGACCTCGCTTCGGAGTTCGGCCATGTCGCCGGTGAGGTCCGCCCGTAGATCGGCCATGTGGCCAACAACATCACTGCGAAGTTCAGCCATGTCGCCAAGAACATCGCTGCGGAGTTGGGTCATGTCGCCAAGAACATCGGTGCGCAGTTGGGCCATCTCTCCGGTGAGGTCGCTTCGGAGTTCGGCCATCTCGCTAGTGAGGTCGGCGCGCAACTCGGCCATCTCGCCATGGAGCAGGGCAGTCTGGGCGTGCATATCAACCCGGGTCACGAGCTGATCGGCTGGTTGGTAGGGGAGAAGCTGCATGAGGGTGTCGGCGGCGGACCCACCAAGGGTCACTTCAAGGTTGTTAAAGAGGTCGCGTCGATCGCTTTCGCTGATAGTCATGGTGCCCGTTCGGGTAATTCCACGGAAGACCTTGGTTCGCCGGTCTTCGAAGGCGTAGACGAAACCGTAGCCCAGCACTGTGACAGCCGCCAGGGGCTGCAGGCAACGAACAGGTTGTGGCTAGGTAGCGGCTAGCAGGCTGGGTCGATAGTCGGCCGGTGGTTGGAAACCCAACAGACTGATCACGGTGGCGGCGATGTTGGTTAGGCCGGGGTCGGCGAGGTCACCGAACCGGTAACGCTCAGGATGCTGACAGGCCACGGCAAAAGGAACGGGGCTCAACGTGTGCGAAGTCTTGGGCGAACGCACGCCGTCCTTTTCGGTGTACATGATGTCGGCATTGCCATGGTCAGCGGTGAAGATGACCACGCCGTCGAGTTCACCTACGACTACCTCGATCAGTCGGGCCAGCGCGTCGTCGAGCACTTCCATGGATTCGATCGTGGCTGCCAAATCGCCGGTGTGGCCGACCATGTCGCCATTGGCGTAGTTGATACGCCCCCAGTCGAACTTGCCGTTGCGCAGCAGTTCGATCGTGGCATCAGTGATCTCGTTCGCCTTCATGGCCGGCGCCTGATCGAACGGCACATTGTCGCTGGGAATCTCGATATAGGTTTCGAGCGACTCGTCGACGTAGCCGGACCGATTACCGTTCCAGAAGAAGGTCACATGGCCGAACTTCTGCGTCTCGCTGATAGCGAAACAACCCAGACCCTCGGCTGCAAGATACTCACCCATCGTGTGGTCGATGGTTGGTGGCTCGACGAGATAGTGGCTGGGTACGTGGAGATCGCCGTCGTACTGCAACAAGCCGGCATAGAACACGTTGGGGTGGCTGCCACGATCAAACTCGGTGAACGTCTCAGCTTCGTACGCCTGGGTGATCTCGACGGCGCGATCGCCACGGAAATTCCACAGCAGCACGGCGTCACCGTCGGCCATCGTGCCGATTGGTTCACCGTCATCGGCAACAACGAATGCATCGAGGTATTGATCACCTTTCGGTTTCAGATCGCCGTCGGATTCGCTGTACATGACATCGACGGCTTCGGCCGCAGTGGGGAACTGTCGTCCGACACCATGGGTGTGGCAGTCGTAGCCTCGTTTGACCATGGGCCAGTCGGCGCCGTAACGGTCCATGGTGATCGTCATACGTCCACCGCCGGACGCAATACGGAAGTCGACGTTGTGGTCGGCGTTGACCGCGGCCAGCACCTTCTCGGTGGCCTCGATGTAGAGCTGAGCCGAACGGGCAGCGACATCGCGCCCGTCGAGCAGGATGTGGAGTCGACACCGAGTCACACCCTGGATGGCGGCCCGGTGGACGATGGCGTAGAGATGGTCGGTGTGTGAATGCACATTGCCGTCGCTGTGCAGACCAATCAGGTGCAGTGTTCCGGGGCGCCCGTGCCGGAGCAGTTCATGCCAGGTCGCTGAGTCCCATATTTCGCCAGTTTCAATCGCGTGGTTTATGAGTTTGGCGCCTTGGGAAATGATCCGGCCAGCACCTAGGGCGTTGTGGCCAACTTCGCTGTTGCCCATGTCGTCGTCGCTGGGCAAACCGACCGCGGTGCCGTGGGCCGCGATGATGGTCGAGAGTGGACCATGAACGAGCCGGTCGATCGTCGGCGTGTTTGCCTCGGTCACAGCATTCGATGGGCCTTCGGGAGCATGACCCACGCCGTCGGCGACCACGATCACGACCGGACCTGTCGGCTTCGTCAACGATTCGTGTGGTGCAAGCGAAAGAGCCATACTGCTCAGGATAATGCTGTGGGCTTCGGTCGACGTCGAGGCCGAGCGGCTGGACAGCTCATGTGACCGATAATGGTTGCACACGGCAGCTAGATCACTGCGCGAGTTACGACAACGCCGATGGAACTCAATGAATGAGCACAGGACGTGCTTGCACGTGGAGCTTGGGAGGGCTAGAAGTGCGCTTCAGATTTCTTCGCCAGGTATGTCGGGCTAAGTCCGGTACGCGAGACTTTGCGTTATGGGAGCACTTGACGGAATTCGGGTAATCGATGCGGGCATCATCGTGCAGGGACCGCAGGCTGGGCAGACCCTGGTTGATATGGGCGCCGATGTCATCAAGGTCGAAATGCCGGGATTGGGCGATCAAGCGCGGTGGATTCCGATCTCGGCAGAAGACGCTCGGGCGCCGTATTTTATTGCCAACAATCGAGGCAAGCGCAGCATCACGCTTGACCTGCGTCTGCCCGACGGTGCCGAGGCGTTCCTGAAACTGATCGAGACCGCCGACGTGGTGATCTCGAACTTTAAGGCGGGAACACTCGACGAATGGGGTGTGGGGTACGAGGATGCTGCGGCCCGCAACCCTCGCATCATCTATGGTATGGGCACCACATTCGGCCCCGAGGGTCCGGCGGCAGCGCGCGAAGGTGCTGACTTGGCCGGCCAGGCGGCTGGTGGTCTCATCAGTACGACCGGTATGGACGATGGAGACCCCACACCGGTGGGCGCGGTGATCGCGGATCACATCGGTGCCCAGAACATGACCATCGGGATCTTGGCGGCAATCGTGGCTCGAGAGCGCACCGGTAGGGGTCAACGAATCGATGTCTCACTGTTCGGAAGCCAGCTCTACGCGCAGAACTCTGAGTACACCGCGTACTTCTTGACTGGGGAAGCGCCTGGCCGCGCCAACCAGGGGCACCCGCTGTTGCCCGCGGTGTATGGCATTGTTCCCACGTCCGATAGCTGGATTGCGCTGGTGGGTGTGCCGCCGCAGCAACGGGAGGGTTTCTATGCAGCGATCGGCCGTAGTGAATTGCTCGACGATGAACGGTTCCAGCCTTTCATCCTTGACCGTGAGGATCGCAAGGAGTTGTTCATCGAACTCCGCAAGACCTTTGAGACCCGAACGACGGCCGAGTGGGGTATTGCGCTCACCGAGGCCGGTTGCCGGTGGGCGCCGGTCAACGACTACGCCGCAGCTACTGCCGATCCACATTCGATGATCAACGGTTATATGCAAGATATTGATCACCCCGAATACGGCAAGGTGAAGATGATGGGATCACCCATCCGCATGTCGGGCACTCCTGTTGTTCCCGGACAGGTCTCGCCCGAGCTCGGTGCGGACACCGAGATGTTGCTGGTGGAGCTTGGGTACGACTGGGACCAGATCGGTGCCATGCGCGAGTCAGGTTCTATCTAGTTCTGGTGGATGCCGCGGACGTGTACGAGATCGTCGTGTCTGACACCGCAGGCCCAACGTCGTGGTGGCACGACCTGCTCCGCCGGGCACGGCGCGGCGGCCCGGCGGATGCCGGTGGCGTACTCATTCGGTGGGGCACAAAGAAACCGGTGCTGAACTCTTCCGCCATATCGAAGACGGAGGCGACGACGAGGACCACCTGCTGCGCGGCATCGAGCACGATCTTGCTTCGATGACTGCCGACGAGTTCACCGCCGCCTGGCGTTGAGCTCTGGTCTGCAGGCGCCGCTCACTAGTGCGCGCCCGTTGCTGGTTATGTTCGAGCGATATCCAGCAGGATGGTGGCGAGCTCATGGGGCCGATTCATCGGCACCATGTGGTTGGTCGCGACCTCGTGATAACTCCATGCTGGCGATGCCTCGGCATGGCGAGCGGTTTTCCAGAACGCTGAGTCGTCGGCCTCGGTTGGATCGGCACTTGCCTTGATGAAGGTGCGGGTCAGATCCCAGTCTTCGAGCGGTTTGGATAACGACACCGGTTCGGTCAGGCTGCCGACCGGCTGATTGGCCCGGCGAGCGTCTGACCATGCGGTTGCTTCGGGTGTGTCGAGTTCTCGAGGGATCGGTGGAATGGCCCAGTCGTCTGCAGCATCGATCATTGCCTGACCAGGTGGTCCAACCACATCGGTTGCACTCTGACCATCGGCCGGGACCAGGGCATCGAGATAGACGAGATGCCGGACCTTGTCGCCGATGTCATCGAGCAGGCCAGTCACGACCATGCCCCCATAGCTGAAGCCGAGCAGCATGATGTCATCGAGGTCTTCGTAGAAGATGGTGTTGCGCACATCTCGCATATGCAGACTCAGCGTGACCTCGGGGCCAGCAAGATGTGAGCGCTCACCTATGCCGGTGAGACTGGGGGGTGAACACTTCGTGCCCCGCAGCAGCCAACAACGGACGTACCTTGCGGAATCCATACGAACCGCCCCACGCCCCATGAACCAAAACCATTGTTGCCATGGCGGTTACGTTAGGAGACGGTCAGCCAACCTGCAGAACCCGCACGAACTCATCACGGTTGTCGACGCTCACAGTGAGCTCGCGCAACTTGATCGGGTACAGCACCGCTTTGGCTTTAACGGCAGGATCAATCGTGATCTGTACCAACTGATCACTGCGGCCATTGACTAGCCACCGGCCGTTCCAGCCATGCACCCCAATCGAGAGGACCTTGCGGTCGAGTGCTCCGACAGTGGTGATTGATGCCAACGGAATTGAGGCGTTGAAGCTCCATCCCATGCGTACATCAAGCGTGGTGTCGCCAATATCGAGGTAGGCCGTGGACTGGGGCATACCGGTGGTGATCAGCAGCGGAGTAATTCGGCCATAGGCGATGCCGAAGCGCATGAGGCGAGCCTATGTGTCGCCGTCTATGATTGGCTTCGCTGCGGGTGTAGTTCAATGGTAGAACATCAGCTTCCCAAGCTGAGAACGGGGTTTCGATTACCCTCACCCGCTCTGTTCCGCCGGTCGTGAGGCTGGCGATCTCAGCCGGCGAAGCTGAGCACGGAGCCTCGCCCGCCGTCTTGAAGCGTCATCAGCTAGGTGGACATCGCAATTCTCTGTCGAAACTGGGGGGAGAAGTCGGGGTGCACATCTTCCGGCCCGATCAAGTGTGGCCCAAATGCGGCCCATGCCGGGGCGCACCAGCAGGTCTAAGCATTACAAAGATTCTCAGGTGGCGCCTTGACGCGCGGTGTTAAGTAGCTCTGTCAGCCCGACAAGAGCCGCAGTGTCGGTGAGATAGGTGTTGTCGAGACGATCGCTGTTGATCGTCAATATCGCGATGATGTCTCGCATTTGTCGGTCCGACGACTCGCCGCCCTGGCGATACCAGTCGAGCTTGCGAAGAACCTGGTCTTCTGGCGAGGTGATCCACAGCTCGGCCAGCGGTTGAGTCGGAACTTCAATCAGAACACGCCGGTTGATCTGGTTGACATCAAGCAAGCCATCTCCGAGAACGAATAGATCGATCTTCAGAGCGGCTTCATTGTGGATGATGTTGAACGAGTCCTTTTCTCGGACTGCTCGTGCTGCATCACTTTCGGGCACGTAGAAGGTTGGGCGGACTCGGTCTACGAGGATGTCCAAATCTTTAGCCGTGAGCCGGACTGCTATGTCGATGTCCACCGTGCTCCGTGGTTCGCCAATGAGGGAACTCGCAACCGACCCTCCAACGACGTAACGGACGCCAATCTCTTCGAACAGCTCTGCCATCCCCACGGCCAGCTCGAGATGAGATGGCGCCATCAACCGAGTCGAGACCCGTAGACCTCGTCGGCCAACGATTTGCCATAGCGTCGGGCAGCAAGGTGCCAGCGAAGATCATCTTCATTGACATCGCCGTGGTAGTGGCGAATGCCGGCGACCGCCATTGCGGTACACAGGTCGTTCAGTTCTTGGGCTGCGTGCGCTCGTTCGCCGACCGTCATCGATGCGAATCGTTCAAGCACGACGGCCCATGCGCTGGGACTCGTGTCGGCTGGAATCGAACCGATGGACATGTCTTCAGAGTAACCGACGATGGGACATTGGCCGCTCCATCGGGCAGTTGCGGGCGTGCTGGTCCAGGGGCTGCCTAGATTCCTGCCGAACTGCCTGATGTTCGATTCGGCAGTGAGAACCACAGAGCGATCGCGACAAGCGGTACGAAGATGGTGTGGCGCTGGGTCCCTGGCGCAACCGTCTGACGCGCCTCCACGCGCCGAATGGCTGAACGCTGAGACCAAGTTTGGTTAGGGGTGCTGCGATTGCCGTTTGCGCCTGAACGCCTCGAATCGCCCAACGAACTCGTCGGTCTGTTCGTCAGACCATTCGACGCCAGGCCAACCGGCCAGCGTGCGGCAGCGGTCGCCGTGCGCACGCCACTCAGCCGTGAGCTGCCCGGTGAAGCCGAGTCGCTGTAATCCCGCCATTCGAACGTGGATCGGCATTGCAACCGCCTCGGCCAGGCTCGGTTCGGCGCCCGCCAACCATCCGGTCTCGGTCGTCCAACGACCCATCTCGGCCAGTGCGTCGGCGAGCGCCTCGCTCGCCTGGCTGATGACATCAGGGTCGGTCCCGTAGTAGACACCGATCATCGGCCGGAACGCATGGCGGTTGATCCAGGCCATTCGGTCGCGCACCAGACGGCGGTCAGCATCATCAGAGGGCAGGAGTGCGGGAGCAACCACTCGGTTCTCGAGCCACTCGAGGACCGGAATCGAGTCGGCCAGGTAGTCGCCGCCGACCCGGACCAGTGGGATCTCGAGCTTCGGGCTGTGTTCCACGAACTCATCGGGCAGCACGAAGTCGGGTCCACGCACTGCCGACGGTGGAAGGTCGATCAGTTCGTGGTCGATACCGCGTTGGTGCAGCGCGAACTCGACGCGCGTCGCGAACGGGCAGATCCAATGCCCGTAGAGCGCGACGTCAGAGGCAGCCTGGCCCAGGCTCGTACTCAAGAGAGTGGGCCCCAGACTTCTAGGTGGCCGGCGCGCTCGACGCGGCGAAGGGTTCGCAAGTCGAGGAGCGCTTCCAGACCGGTGTCAGCGAAGACCGAGCGAACGCGTGCCGCGTCATCGGGCGAGGCAGCGGCGAGGTCGTCGTGGAGGCGTTGCATCAGCCAGAACCGGTAGGGCATGACGCTGGTCGTCAGTTCAATGCCGCGCCAAGGGAAGGTTGCTGCGCCTCCGCCAACGAGACCTCGCCCGCCGGTCAGACCGCGTATTGCGGGGTCGTCCAGGCCGTTGGTGCCTTCCTCGATCTCGGGATGTTCTGCGAGCCACTCGTTCGCGGTAGCAACGTGGGCGGAGATCTCGCCGAGGTACTCCTCGGACACGTAGCGCATCATGGCAAGCAGCGTCGCTGGTAGATCGTCAGCTGCGATCAGGCCATCGTTGTCGGTGCCGTACTCGTGTCGGTATGGCTCGACGGAACTCATGCGCTCGACCCAGCGACCGACACGCGGCGCACGCTGCTTGATGACCATCGTCGGCGCCGGGTCACGGAAGAGATGCGCCCACATGGCAGCGATGAGCCCGTAGTCGCCGATGGTCGGACGATTGCCGAGCAGATACGGGTGGTCGACAAGGTGGGCCTCGAACAGGTCGAGCCACTCATGGAAGGCCGTCTCGATCAACGGTTGCGATTCTGGGGTGACGCCGAAAACCACCGCCGCCTTACGCATCCTTCCGCTGCTGTGCAGGAACACTTTCTCGGCCTCTTCGGGGGACAGGGTCTGCGAAAAGCTGAGTGCGAACTCGGAGGTGATGAACGCCAGATTCTGCTCGTCGAAGTTCCACCGATAGTGCATTGCCGGGCGCAGCAGACCCTCGCCGCCGAACAACTCGAATAGGTGGGCAACGGCCAGCAGCAGTGGCGAATCTGGATACGACGACGTCCGGCGCAGCGGTTGACCGGGGCCGCGTTCGAAGTGGTCGATGATGTCGGCGCCATCTTGGATGATCGTGCCATCGGGCGTCTCCATGCATGGCACGATCCAGCGGCCGACGGTCGGCACGATCTCGTTGAGGTAACGATCGCTACCCGGCGACCTCTCGACGAACGGGATGCCCTGGGTGCGAAGATACGACCGGGCCTTGCCCGTGTATAACGACGCAGGCATTCCGTACAGGGTGTAGTGAGCGTTCATCGGCAGGCGCTTTCTAGTTGAGAGATGGGGAGGGGACCATGGAAGCCCGACCCGTCGTCGAGGATGACGACCTTGGCCGGGTTGGGGATGACGGCAACGAGATCGCTGGTCAGCTCTGCGGTGCGAAGGTGCCATTGGTCCGGCAGGTCGAGTTCGCTTCGATCAGCATCGCTTCGGTTTGGGGTGTCGTTCGGTGCGCTCCAGGCGGGCGGTGCGAATGTGCCGTCGCCGAAGTCGAGCACGTCGATCGACTGACCCGACGCATGGAGCATCGTGTGGTGCTTGTCGATCGACAGCACCGTGGCCCTTGCCATGCGTTCGTTGGCTAGCGGGCGGGCAACGAACGAGAACCGCAGCCCGTCGACCTCCATCGTGTCGAGGGGGCCGTCCACATCGGCGAGCGGTGATCGGCTGAAGTACGCCGCATCGGCGACGAGCCCACCAAGCAGGGCGAGCGAAGCGCCGTCGGGAAGCGATAGTGCCCGTGCACGTTCCTGACTCACAGGTTCGTGGCACAGCCAGACCTGGCCGCTTCGATCTATGAATTCCATGCGCAGGCCAGTGCCAACGGTCCAGTTGCCGACCCATGCAGGGTTACCAAGTCGCGGGTCGAAACGCGAGCTAACTTCAGGATCGTGACCGCTGCTCATGACGCCGGACCAAGCCACGCCATCAGCGCATCGGTATAGGCGTCACCAATGTCCTCCTGCAGGAAGTGGCCGCCACCTTCGAGGATGACGTGCGGCTGGTCTTGTGCACCGGGGATGCGAGCGACGATTGGTTTCCAACCATCGGGAGCGACCGCGTCTTGGTCGCTGAAGATGGTCAACACCGGCTGGGTCCACGTGTCGAACACATCCCAGGCCGCGTTGCAGGCCGGGTACATCGGATTGTCCGGCCGCGTCGGCAGCAGTTGGGTGAATGCCCGACTGCCAATCGTGAGTGATGGGTCCGGGTACGGCGCCTGGTAGCCGTGCACGACCTCGGCCTTGGGCTCCGTGACCATGGTTATGGGTAGCAGCGTCCACGGCTGCCACTCGGGTGTTGTCCTGGCGAACTCCTGAAAGTCGGCGAATGGCCCGGTCGCTTCGATCACCTCAGGGAGCGGTTCGGCGAGATCACGCCATGGCAAACCGGTATTGGAGATCACTAACCGTTTGGCAAGGCCAGGGTTCTCGGCCGCGAGGCGCATGCCGATGATCCCGCCCCAGTCGTGCAGCACGAACGTTGTATCCGACAGCGAAAGCTCATCGACAAGCAGCGACCGCATCCACTCGACATGGCGCAGAACCGTGTAGTCGTTCATCTCGCTGGGCTTGTCGGACAGGCCCATGCCGACCAGGTCGGGTGCGATGACTCGGTAGCCCGCAGCCACCGCGGCGGCGATCTGGTGTCGCCATATATAGGACCACGATGGGTTGCCATGCAAGAACACAACAACCGGAGCGTTCGTGTCGGCTGTATCAACACTGCCTGAATCAACACTGCCTGAATCAACACTGCCTGAATCAACCATGTGGACGCGCAGCTCTTGGTCGTCGGCTCCATCGCCAGCCGCGATTGTGACGACGCGGCTGCCACTCGGATAGTCGGCGATGCCGCCAAGGATCTCCGCGGCATCGGCTTCGGATGTGCGCAGGATCTCCATCAGAACAGCACCTTGCTCGGGTCGGTCAGCGAACGTGCGATGTCGTCGAGCGCCGGATCGGCAATGACAACATAGTCAGTGTCGCTGTGGGTGGAACCGCTGGCGATGAGTTCGTCGGCGGCGTCTCGGGAAACAAGGTCGTATCGGGCCTCGGCGAAGGTGCGGTCATCGCCGAGGAAACGGTCCTCGATCATGAACCGGCCGATGCGGACGCTGTCGATCTCCGCCGCAATGTCGGGTGCGTCTGCATCACCGACAACCTGCAGCAACATCAACCGGTCGTCGCCGGCGCCGGACTCCTGGGGCGGGACCGGGTCACCCTCGACCGGGAAGGTTGCCATCACGATCGTGAAGTCCATGCCTGCCTCCTTGTGGTCTTCGTCCTTCTGGAAGTCGGCGTTTGACGACATCTCGATGATCGCCATGCGGTCGCGGTACTGAGCTATCGCGATGCGATCCCACACATGCTCATCGCCGACGAGTTGGTGCACCACGGGCGCCATCATCACGATGCGTGAACCGACCTTCCGGAGGTGCTCGTGTGGCGCGTATTCGTCATCGGCTTCCATACCGCTGATCGATGACTCGCGCCCATCGGCGTACTCAGCTCGTTTGCGATACTTCATCAAGTTGAGCGCCCACATCGGCCCGCCGGGGTCTTCACGCTGGAACCAGGAAGCAATGTACGAATCGTTGAGTTTTCCGTAGCGGGGCATAGCGCGACGGTACACTAGTGCGTATTGAACTGGCAATTGATTCTATCGAACGCTACAGTCGACGTATGCAGCTCGAAGTCAACCGCGACGACTTTCACGAGACTCGCACCGTCGAGACACAGGGTGAAGTGGACACCGCACGGCTGGAGCCGGGCCAGATTCGACTCTCAATCGAGCGATTCGCACTCACCACCAACAACATCACCTACGCCGTTGCCGGTGACATGCTCGACTACTGGGGCTTCTTCCCTGTCGAGCCCGGGGCAGACGACACGCGCTGGGGTCGGATTCCGGCGATGGGTCTGGGCTCGGTCGTGGAGTCTGGTCACCCCGACATCGCCGTTGGCGGCCGGTACTTCGGGTTCTACCCGATGGCTTCAGAGTTTGTCATCAACGCCGGGCCGCACGGCAGTGCTTTCCGCGATCTTGGCCCTCACCGCGCCAACCACGCAGCGACCTACACCGACTTCCGCGATGTCACCACCGATGCAATGTTCCGGTCAGACCAAGCTGACGAGTACCTGCTGTTGTGGGGTGTGTTCATGACCTCGTTCCTTGTCGACGACTACCTCGCCGACAACGATTTCCACGGCGCGACCCAGACCATCATCACCAGCGCATCGTCAAAGACATCGATCTGCCTCGCGCACTGTTTGGCCGAACGTCACGGCCACCGCAGCGTCGGCCTGACGTCGGATCGCAACCGCAGTTTCGTCGAGGGCCTCGGCCTCTACGACGACGTGATCACCTATGACGAGGTCGACCAACTCGACCCATCGATTGCGTCGACCATGGTCGACATGGCCGGGAACGGCTCGCTGCGCGCTGCGATCCACACGCACTTCGGCGACCAACTGAAGATCTCACTGACCGTCGGCGCAACCCATTGGCA
>ERZ887942.500-NODE-500-length-32076-cov-11.330720_pt1 | contig 32076 bp, 27 predicted proteins | sample MGYA00521099_ERZ887942 | MGnify/ENA primary metagenome ERZ887942 (study PRJEB32303, sample SAMEA104408605) | aquatic metagenome | biome: Brackish water; feature: Pelagic; material: water | place: Baltic Sea | collected 2014-06-07T06:48:00 | depth 16,251 m ...
CACAGGCCGGCTGTAAGACTAAGTCCTGTTGTGGTTGCCCCCAGGCTATAGGTTAGGATTCTGTCATGCGATGAAAACTGAGTTCCTCGAACGAAGTTCTGAGAATAGATTTCATAGCTGCATACCAACCCTCCAAGAAGCAAGAAAAAGGCTAGCAGGGAGACCTGAAGTCTGTCACGCTCCTTAATGTGCCGTCTTCTGTTGAATGGATAATGTGTCATTTATATTCTCACAATTTCACTAGTTTTCTTGTAACCGAACCATTTCCATTGGACCCATGAACAAAATATATTCCAGCAAAAACGTAACCATCATCACTCCTTTCTGGAGGAGAAATGATACTCCTGATGGTCTGAGTTGTTCCTTTAAAGTCAAGGAGGGAATCAAACCGTAGGATGTTCGAATAAAAGTCAAAGGCAAATTGCTCTGGTGCCAATGCAAACCAAATACTATCCTTCAAGTCAACACATAAAGTATCTCCAATTCCACTAGGAATGGTCAGCATTAGGCCACCATCTTCTCGAAATTCAAGCGATTGTCCGGCGCCTGAAAGGCTCATACTTGTTGAGGTCTGATCAATAAGAATCTGACCAATGCATAAATGTGAGTATATGAGAAAAGCGACTACTATACTTACTCTATGGACTAATCTTAACAATTTTACTAGTGTTAATTTGATTGCCAGACACAATCGTAATTAAAAATATACCGTCGTTTGGTAGAGACAGTGATTGGCTTCCGGTTGGCTTCAGGTGTACATAGGAATATAACTCTTTTCCTAGCAGGTCGGAAACACGAATTTCTACATCTTCATTTTCCGAGCGCCATTCGATTGTAACCAAATCCGATGTTGGGTTTGGGTAAACAACATTCCATAGGGCCTTTTGTGTGGTTTCCAAAGTGCTGGTTAAGGTGTCTTTAGGGGTGGCAATCGAATTCACACTAACCCGATCTAATTTTATTGATTGACCACAATTGGAACAGAAGTTCCCTACAAGCTCTTCAGAACAATTTTTGCATTTCTGCATAAAACTAAAATAGTATTTCGAGAAACAAGAATGGTGTTTTCTGAAATCTGAGAGACCGCCTTAAACCAACCAAGGATTGCTTTTGCGCTCCTCACCTATAGTCGTTTCTGGACCATGTCCAGAATAAACCAAGGTATCATCCTTCAATTCGAAAAGCACCTCTTTGATGCTCTTGATGAGGGTTTCGTGATTTCCGCCTGGAAGGTCTGTTCGACCTATACTGCCTTTGAAAAGGACATCTCCAACGATAGCAGTTGAGTCTGCTTTGTTGGAGAGCACGACATGACCAGGAGTATGACCAGGTACTTGCAAAATTTCAAACTTTGCTGCCCCCAGCACCAATTCAGTTTCGCCGTTTAAGTCTAAGTCGATGGCTGGTGACTCTTCAACATTTCCAATTCCCCATACTGCGGCTGAACGTTCTAGGTTGTCGAGCAAGTATTGATCTCTAGCGGGAGCCCACAAGGGAACACTGAATAGCTTGCAGCAAAAGGCATTTCCCAATACGTGATCCAAATGACAATGCGTATTCACAACAGCTTCAACCGCTAAGTCATTTTCCTCGATGTAGTCGACCAATTCGCTTTGCTCTTGCGTTGTATAACAACCTGGGTCAACAATCCAAGCTTTCTTGCCTTCGACGAGCAAGTAAGTGTTTTCTTGAAAAGGATTGAAGGTGAACTGAACGACGGTCATAATTGTTGGAATGGAAAGCTGTGCAAAGAAAGGAAAGTACGCGGCCAAAATGGCTAACTTTATCGGATACTTAGGGAAAGAATGCGAAGTCTAATACTCAGTGTAGTTGTGCTTCTGGGACTTTTATGGCCCAGTTTTTCGCATGCCCAATTCTACACTGGATCCCAACAAACCTTTGGCAAGAATCGTGTCCAGCACGAAAACTTCTTCTGGTACTACTACCGATTCGACGATTACAACATCTATTTCTATGCGGGAGGAAACCAGATTGCAGAGTACACAGCACGGGCTACCCGTCGCATCAAGAGCGACTTAGAACGGAACTTCGACTACAACATCGACGATAAGATTCACTTCATCGTCTACAATAAAATTGGCCAGTACCACCAGAGCAACATCGACTATGTAGATGAGGAATTCAATACGGGTGGACAAACGCAACTTTCGGGGAACAAGGTCTTCTTGTATTATGAAGGTGACTACAACAAGCTCGACGAGCAGATTCAAAGAGGTTTGGCAACCATCATCATGAACAAGATGATGTACGGCGAGAACTGGAAAGAAGTAATCAAGAACTCAGCCTTGTTGAGCATTCCCGACTGGTATGTGAATGGCTTGGTTTCCTATGCTTCTCGTCCTTGGAATGCCGAAGTCGAAAACCGTGTAATCGATGGATACACGAGCAAAAAATACAAACGTTTCAATCGCTTAGAGGGAATTGATGCTGAATACGCAGGTCACGCCATATGGAGATACATTGAGGAAGTTTATGGGAGCAGGGTAATTCCAAACATTGTGTACATGGCAAGGGTGAGTAGAAATGTTGAGAGCGGCTTTCTCTTTGTTCTTGGAATATCCCTCAAGGAACTCATTCAGAATTGCGCCGATTATTACATCGAAAAATCTCGACTGGAGTTGGAAAATCGAGAAATGCCAGATTTGGAATTGACTTACAAAGGGAAAAAGCGTCCTCTGTACAGAAATCTCAAGAAGCAACCCGGGGGTTCAAAATTGGCCTATGTAACCAATGTACTCGGACGAAACCGGCTGTACGTTTACGACACCGAGACCAAGAAGCGAAAGAAAATAATGGCCGACGGGACTCGCTTGCAACGCGTAAACGACCAGAGTAAACCCGTTGTATTCTGGAGTAAAGATGGAAGCAAACTGGCGGTGATTACAGAAAAGAAATCAAATTCTTGGCTCACACTTTACGACACCGAAAGCAAAGAAAAAGTAGAACGCCCCATCTATCAGCTCGAGAAAATTCTGAGCGCTGACTTCCACCCCACGGGGAAAAACATTGTCCTCTCAGCCATCAATCGTGGGCAGACCGACCTCTACACATTCACCTATTCCAGTAGTGTTCTAAAGCGTCTTACCGATGACTTGTACGATGACTTAGAGCCGCACTACAGTCGGGATGGACAGAAGATTTTGTTTAGTTCGAATCGACCCGGTGAAATTGATGAGGAACCTGAAAACGCAAACAGCAGTTTACTCGGCGCTAAAGACATCTACTCCCTCGACACACGCTTGAAGAAAAACAACCTGAGAAGAATCACCAATACTCCAGAAGTGAACGAGAGTGCGGCCTTCCAGTCGAAAGATTTGGACTACATATTTCTGAGTGATGATGGCAATGTGATCAACCGCTTTTCCGGCGTTCCCGATTCGGCCATTGCAGCTGTAGATACCAGCATTCACTACCGGTATTTCACCAACATACGTCAGATATCCAATTACAAGCGCAACATTCTTGAGCAAGACTACGATCCCATTACCGATGAGGTTGTTCAGCTGATGCTCACCGAAGGGAGGTACCGCTTTTTCATGGAAAATCTCAGCGATCAAAAATCGCGACCAGAAGACAGTTTGAGTGAAGTGGTGGTTCCTGAATTGCCTTTCACTTCTGACAATTACGATGCGAATCCGGCACATCTAGAATACGAGAGTTTCGAAGTCGAAAAGCCACAAGAGAAAATAAACATCTACGACTATCGCTTTGAACATGAGGAGGAAGCGGAACCGACTACGAAAAAAGTACGGACAAAAGTTCGAGCACAATTTCGCGATAGTTTAACCCGTGCCCCCTTGCCGGTGTTGGAAATGCCGAATCAAAGAAATTATGAAATGAACTTTACGGCGACCAATATGGTGAGTGCTGTTGATTTTAATTTCGCGAACCAGCTCTATCAAGCCTACAATGGCGGACCGTATGCTCCACCAGGAATGGGAATGGTTCTAAAGGTTGGCGTATTGGATTTGTTTGAAGACTTTAAAATTGAAGGAGGTCTTCGCCTCGGCTTCAATGGTCTGAACACCGAGTACTTCATCAGCCTTGACGATCGTTCGAAAAGACTCGATAAGCGATATTCCTTCCAGCGCCAGAGCCTCACTAGCGTGGATGCCAATTTAACGAGCACCGACTTGCACATCAATCAATTCAAATACATTCTCAAATATCCGTTGAGCGAAACATTTGCCATCCGAAGCACTTTGGGCGTGCGGTCGGATAGAACTGTTTTCCTCAGCACAGACTTCGGCAACTTACTGCGCGACGATGTTTATGAATTGCGCCTTTCCGGAAAGCTTGAACTTATCTACGACAATGTGAGAGATAAGGGCTTGAACCTATACAATGGCTCCCGATTTAAAATCTTTGCCGAACGCTATCAGCTCGCCAACAACTTCCAGCAAGATCTAAACGTAATTGGATTCGACTTTAGGAATTATCAAAAAGTTCATCGCGATATGATCTTCGCATCGCGCTTGGCTGGATCAACCTCACTAGGATCACAAAAACTCGTGTATTATCTGGGATCCGTCGATGGCTGGGTCATCATTTCTGACCGAGAACGCTTCGATCGTCAAATTCAGATTTCCGAAGATCAGAACTACCGCTTCCAGACCATTGCCACCAACATGAGAGGGTTCATTCAGAACATAAGAAATGGAAACTCCTTCGCTGTTTTGAACAACGAACTTCGCTGGCCTCTGTTTCGATACTTCGCAAACAGGCCACTAAAATCTGAGTTTACTTCCAATTTCCAATTGGTTCTTTTCAACGACATCGGTTCTGCCTGGACAGGCTGGAACCCCTATTCGAAGAAAAATCAGTTCAACACTTTTGTGATCGAACGGGATCCGCTGACCATTTACCTTGACAATAAAATTGATCCAATCGTAGCTTCCTTAGGATTTGGTTTCCGAGCAAAAATCATGGGTTATTTTGTCCGATACGACTATGCTTGGGGCATTGAAGATCGTGCCTTCCAGAAACCAATTTCTCACATTTCCCTTGAACTAGACTTCTAAGTAGTTTCTAGGACTTAGCTCCTTCTCTGAGCAGTACGCCACAACCCAAGAATTCACGTTTCCATGTTCACAAGTAGACCGCAAGCAAATAATCAAGGCGCGCATTTCCAGTATGTTTGAGAGTATTCAAAAACTCTATGATGCGTTTTGTGCTGATTTTTAGCTTCCTAAGCCTGTTCTCAACTCAAGTTTTCGCCCAATTGGACGAGGAGTATTACGATATTTTTCGCCAGGCTAAGCTGCACATTGCAAACCACGACGAGGCATCGGCCATTCCCCTTTTGGAAGACTTATGGAAGCGAGATCACAAAAATGCAAACGTTGCATATCACCTCGGAGCCAGCTACATCAAGCAAGAGCAGAAGATCAAGCAAGCCGTTAAACTACTTGAATACGCGAAAGAAAACTTCTCGCCATACTACGACAGAGCTGCTGTTACAGAGCGGCGCGCTTCTGAATATACCTACTACTATCTCATCATTGGATACAGCCTTACCGGCAAGTGCGACCAGACCGTTGAGACCCTCAATGAATTCTATACCGTTTTCTCTTATGAGGATGAATGGTTCTTGGTAGAAGGACAGAAATGGCATCGCATCTGCGGGAAAAAACAATTCAAAGACGAGCAAGAAGACATGCTAGCCGATGCAGATTCAGTCATTGCTGAAGCCCAGGAATCAGCCGAAGAGGCTCCAGTTGAAAAGGATGTCATAGACGGAGCCAAGGAAGAAAATAACGAAGATGATGAAGAAATCGCACCTCTCGCAGACTACAAGCTCAGCACAGAAGCAAAGCTATTGAAGCCTTCTTCAGGATGGTCGCGCCAGGGAAATTACACTCGCACCAAAACACCCGAGAAGCAATATCGTGACCGACTCACCCCAATCACGGATCCCGAATCTAGGGGCATTCAAACCAAGCGCGTAAATTACACAACCACACACTCGCTCTACGGAGTTCAAGTTGGAGCCTACATCGACCCTAAGTTCACCCGCGATTTCGACGGCATCAAAAACGTTGAAGTGTACATGGACCAAAACGGGGTGTTTCGCTACGTTGTTGGACGTTTGATCTACCCCCAGCAAGCTGCCAAACTCCTAGAATTTGTTAAAGAAGCTGGATATAAAGATGCCTTCATTGTAGACATCAATGGAGCAACCTATCAAGAAGAAGTGGTGACTTTAGACAACATCCCAATTAAAAAAGACATCCGGGGAAAAGTTGATTTCCGAGTGCAAATTGGCGCGTTCAGAGATACCATTCCAGATGAGCTCGTTCGAACCTATTTGCGCATCGACCGCATTCGAGAAAACATTCAAGGAGACTTAACCGTGTTGACTGTAGGATCATACGGTTCCTACGACATCGCAAAACGCTACTGTGAGCACATCAAAGAAATCGGCTTGCCCGACGCCTTTGTGGTTTCCTACAACTACGAAACAAAAATTTCAGTTACGGAAGCAAAGAAGTACATCGACGATAAGAAGTCACTGCGTGTTGAAGAGCAGGAAAAGAACATCGACAAGCTCGAAAAGCTAAAAGACAAAGAGGATAAGAAGAAAGAAAAGAAGGATAAACTCTAGTTGTTTTTCTGTGCATAATTTCTTGAAAAATCACCCCTCTTCTGCCGTGGTTTGGCTCGCTCAAGAAGCTACATTCGAATGAACATTTCGAACGCATTTTAAGACATGAGAGCCTACCTAGACCTGCTCGAGCACATCCTTGAAAATGGAACCTACAAGTCCGACCGAACTGGGACAGGAACCATCAGTTGTTTCGGTTATCAAATGCGATTTGACCTCTCCAAAGGCTTCCCAGTTCTCACAACGAAAAAACTGCATCTCCGCTCCATCATCCATGAGCTTCTCTGGTTTTTAAAAGGCGACACCAACATCGCTTATTTAAAAGAAAATGGCGTTCGCATTTGGGACGATTGGGCCGATGAAGATGGCAACCTCGGACCTGTTTATGGCTACCAATGGCGCTCTTGGCCTACTGCGAATGGAGAATATGTAGATCAGATCAGCAATTTGGTAGACGGCCTCAAAAACAATCCAGATTCGAGAAGACACATTGTAAGTGCATGGAATGTAGGCTTCATCGAAAATATGGCCTTACCACCGTGCCATTGCCTCTTTCAGTTTTACGTGGCAGATGGAAAGCTCTCCTGTCAGCTCTACCAAAGAAGCGCTGATACCTTCTTAGGTGTTCCTTTCAACATCGCTTCCTATGCCCTACTGACAATGATGCTTGCACAGGTCTGCGATCTAGAATTGGGCGATTTTGTTCACACCTTTGGTGACGTTCACCTATACAACGACCACATAGAACAAGCAAAATTGCAGCTGACGCGTGAGCCTAAGAATCTCGCTACCATGAAAATCAATCCGGAAGTGAAGAACATCTTCGATTTCTCTATTGAAGATTTTGAACTTTTGGATTACGAACCACACCCACACATCAAAGCGGCCGTTTCGGTTTAAAATGATTGTTTCCTTAATAGCGGCAATTGCCAACGACAATTCCATCGGTAGAGACAACGACCTATTGTGGAACTTACCCGTCGACATGAAATTCTTCAAGTCAAGCACGAAAGGACACAGCGTTTTGATGGGTAGAAAGAATTACCAGAGCATTCCAGAGCGATTCCGACCTCTCCCGAGTCGAGTGAACATCGTATTGAGCAGAAACGCAAATTTTGAAGGCTGCGTAATGGTGCGCAGCATAGAGGAAGGCATTGAATATGCAGCCAATACTGGTGAAGAAGAGCTGTATGTTATTGGAGGTGGTGAGATTTATCGACAAACCATGAATCTCGCAGATCGAATGTACATCACGCACGTCGATGCTGAATTTCCCGATGCAGATGCTCACTTTCCTCCCATCGATTTGAAGTCTTGGGATGCAGAAGAACTTTCGAGACAATCCATCGACGAAAAGCATGCCTACTCATTTCGAATTGTGCGATACACCCGAAGAAATGCTTAATCTAAAAGCCTTATTTTTGAAACAATGAAGCAAGCCATCAGCATTCTTCTTATTGCCTTGAGCTTTGCCTCTTGTAGAGATTCTGTTCGAGACAACGACACAGACACTTCAACTGCCCGAGATCATATGTTGGCTCAAACTGTCTTCTTAGACATCATGCGTCACGTGCATCAGATAGCCATTGAAGACTCATTGCTCGTCAAGGCAGGCTTTACCTCCGACCTTCAAGACGACTGCTTAGACACCATTTATTTCACCACCTCCCCAACTGCGCGCTACAAGGTTTTGTGGTTGGATTATGGTAAAGTGAATGCTTCTATAGGCTGTGAAGATTTTAAAGATCGTGGAGGAAGGCTGAACATCACAATCGATGGCTTCTACCCCGATGATTTCACTTTTCTGGAAATCAACCTCTTTTCATATGCTGTAGATAGCCTGAGCATCGAAGGCAGCTTTCAATACACTCTGATCGGCACCAATGCCGCTGGAGAAAAAGAGTACAACCTCGTCGTTAAAGACGGCTTCATCAGCTCTCCTAAGTATAAAATTGTGTGGAATTGCGACTATTTCGTTGTTCAAACAGAAGGCAACGACCTTCCCAAGCCATTCGACGATGTATTCCGTTTTGAAGGCACTTCCAGTGGAAGAGGTACTTCCGGCAGCTCATTCGAAGTAGAGACGCAAGGGAATTGGTTTTACGATCTTCAGTGCATTTACCCTTACGGAACTAATGGAGTGCAGGTAATGGAAATCCCAGACCTCTCCAGCCGATTCATCACATTCTCGGATGAATGCGTTTCTACAGCCAAGATGAGGAACATCAACATCCCGTCGGCAGACCTAGAAATAGATTATTGATTTTTTCTTTTTAGGAAGCGACCCGCAACTTACTGATGGCGGATTTATCCAGTTTGCCTTTCGCGTAATTGAGCGTAACCCGAAATTCTTTTACATCAGCTGAAGACGGCAGTTCAAACATTGAATCCAATAGCACTGCTTCACATATGGCACGCAATCCACGAGCTCCAAGCTTGAATTCCACAGCCTTCTCGACCATAAAGTCCAAAACCTTTTTGTCGATGTTCAACTGAATCCCTTCCATTTCGAAGAGTTTCGCGTACTGCTTGATTAAGGCGTTTTTAGGTTCTGTTAAAATCCTACGCAGCGCAACCGGATCTAAAGGATCCAGATATGTGAGCACTGGAAAACGACCAATGAGTTCTGGAATGAGTCCAAAGCTTCGAAGGTCTTGAGGGTTGATCCACTGAAGAACATTCTCATCATCGTGTTGAACACGCTCTTCTTTAGAATTTGAAAAGCCCAAAGCGTTCGCATTCATACGTCGCTCGATCACTTTCGCAATTCCGTCGAAGGCACCGCCACACACAAACAAGATGTCTTTGGTGTCAACTTGAATCAATTTTTGCTCAGGATGCTTACGTCCACCTTTTGGTGGAACGTTTACGATGGTTCCTTCCAAAAGCTTCAGCAAAGCTTGCTGCACACCTTCACCAGAAACATCTCGAGTAATGGAAGGATTGTCACTCTTACGTGCAATCTTATCCACCTCATCGATGAATACGATTCCTTTTTCTGCCTTAGAAACATCGTAATCGGCAGATTGAAGAAGCTTAGATAAAATGCTCTCCACATCCTCTCCCACATAACCAGCTTCCGTAATTACGGTTGCATCTGCGATACAGAAAGGGACATTTAAAATCCGAGCAATGGTCTTAGCTAGAAGAGTTTTTCCTGTTCCAGTTTCACCAACCATGATGATGTTCGACTTTTCAATGTCTACATCATCGAGCTCATCGTGAGCCTGAGTAATCCGCTTGTAGTGATTGTAGACCGCTACAGAAAGCACTTTCTTGGCCTCATCTTGACCAATGATGAACTCATCCAAGTGCTTCTTTATGTCCATAGGCTTGAGTAAATTCAGCGACGACTGCAGTTTTGATTGCAGCTTGACGCTAACTTCCTCTTGAACAATGTTCTGAGCCTGGACGATGCAGTTATCACAGATGTGGCCAGAAATTCCTGCGATTAGGATATTGACCTCACTTTTCGACTTCCCGCAAAAGGAGCACTTGGGTTCGTTCCGTTGCATAGACTATTTATCTCGTACGAGTACTTCGTCGATCATACCATAGGCCTTAGCTTCATCCGCCAACATCCAGTGGTCACGATCGCCATCTTTCCAAACTTGGTCGTAGCCTTGACCAGAGTGCTGTGAAATGATTTCGTACAGTTCTTTCTTAATTTTCTGAATCTCCCGAGCCGTGATTTCAATGTCGGAAGCTTGCCCTTGAGCACCACCCATTGGTTGGTGAATCATAACTCTAGAGTGTGGAAGACCGGTTCGTTTTCCTTTAGCACCAGCGCAAAGCAATACTGCGGCCATAGATGCTGCCATTCCCGTACAAATCGTAGCGATGTCGGGACGGATGTATTGCATCGTATCATACATTCCAAGTCCAGCATAAACAGATCCCCCTGGAGAGTTCATGTAAATCTGAATGTCCTTCTTAGCATCCGTAGATTCCAAGAAAAGCAATTGACCTTGAATGATGTTGGATACGTTGTCGTCGATGGGTACTCCAAGAAAGATGATGCGGTCCATCATCAAACGAGAGAAAATATCCATTGAGGCTACGTTCATCTGACGCTCTTCAATGATCGTCGGAGAGATGTAGTTTGAGTACATGGAATTGTACCTGTGTAAGCTCAGGCTGCTGATTCCAAGATGTTTGGTTGCGTATTTTTTGAATTCGTCGCTGTCGTACATGTTTTTTCTAGAATTTGACAAGGTTTGATAGGCTGTCCAAGATCTTGTTTTTACCTGACTGCTTATTGACCAATTTAACAAAATCGTCGAAAGAAAGTTCCTTCTCTTTTAAACTAACGGTCTCTTTGTAAAACTTCATCAAACGCTCTTCAAAAAGTTGATCGTAAATCTTTCTGGCTTCGTCTTCTTTCGCAAGGGTATTGGCTACCATTCCGTCAAGCTCAGCATCTGGAATGTCTTTGTATCCATACATCTCCATCTGCTTGCGATAAAGCTCCTTTGTGTGATCTACAGCCTCTTTGTGCGTAACGTTCAATTCGTTTTCCTTAACGATTTTGCTTTCTATGATCTGCCACTTGATTCCTTCTAAATAACGATCCCATTCCTCTTCAAGTTTGGTCTCGTCCATTTCTTCGTTGGTTTCAATGATCCAACGGCGAAGAAATCCCTCAGGTACTTTGATCTTGAGTTTGCTTATCAGTTTGTCGGATAAGTCCTTGTAAAATTTTCTATCCGAGTCAACTTGAAGGTTTTTCTCCAACTCTTCTCTGATTTTATTTCTGAACTCTTCCTCCGATTTAACCTGATCTGGTCCATAGAGTTTGTCGAACAATTCTTGGTTCAAATCCGCTGGCTCCATATGATATACCTGCTCGATTTCAAAACTGAAATCTTGCTTCATGCTCTCCGCTTTACTTTGAGATATGTTCAGCATTTGAGCAATATCTCCAGGGCCTCGAGTGATCTTGTTTGGGTCTACGGTAAGCTTATCTCCGATCTTCGCGCCAAGCAATTGCTTCTTCGCTTTCGAATCTTCCACAAACTCAATGGAAATTGTTGAATGAGCGTGCATGCCACCCTCGACTTCATTTCCTTCTTTGTCGAGTTCTCTGAAAATACCGTGAAGCATATCCTCGTCTCCAGCTGCATCAGAATTGCTCACTTTACCATAGCGCTTCGCAATGTCCTTGGCGTATTTGTCGATGAGGGTCTCGTCGATGATAATCTTGAAGTAATCTAGTTTGTCTTTGGAAGAGAGATTGACGTCAAACTGAGGAGCGAGTCCCAAGTCATAAGTGAACTCGAAGACTTCCCCATCCATTTCAAGATCAATCTTGTTGTTGCTTTCTGCGCTTGGAAGGGGTTGACCAAGAACGTCCAATTTGTTCTCCGTAAGGTACTTCATCAAGTTGTCAGAAAACACCTTGTTCAACTCCTCGGCCAATACAGCCTTTCCGTACATCTTTTTCACCATGCCCATAGGCACCTTACCTGGTCGGAAACCGGGCATATTCATTTTCTTTTTGTAGTCGCTTAAAATGCTCCCAACACGCTCTTGATAATCCTTTGGATCCAACTTGATGGTGAGTTGCGCATTTAACTCGTCGACGTCTGTTCTTGTAATGTCCATGTATTCAGTATTTTATCTCTATCTTCAGCCGTTAATTGAAGCCTGCGAAGGTAAGCTATTTTGAAGTTCGCGAATCACTTGAAGAAAGCTTTATGATTCAAGCTCGGCGCTAAGTAAAAGCCTTGATGATCTTGCCTGCTAGAACCGAAGCCATTTTGTAATTCGACTCGTGGGTCCAGCCGGCGACGTGAGGAGAGAAAAACACCGTGTCCGACTTGAGTAAATCTTCAAAGCCCTGAGTACTTTGCATCTTCTCAAAACTCTGACCTTCAGTTTCCAAAACATCTAGGCAAGCTCCTAAAACAATTCCTTCTTTCAGGGCCCTTCCCAAATCATCCAACGGAATGATCGGCCCTCGCGCTGTGTTTATCAAATAGAGTGGATTTTCGAAGGATTTTAGAAAGTTGTAGTTGACCATTCCAGAAGTTTCAGAAGTCAGATTTGTATGAATGCTCAGAACTTCAGTGCGAGCTTTAAACTCTTCTAAGTCTACTTCTTGAACACGTTCACCTCCAAAACCAGATCTATGCTTGTCGTAGGCAATGATGTCGCAAGGAAAGCCTGAAATCTTTTGAGCAAAGGAAGTTCCCATGAACCCATAACCTAAGATTCCAACGGTCTTTTCACCAAGTTCTATTCCCCGATTTGCTGGACGGTTCCAAATTCCTTCACGAACTTCAGCATCGGACTTTGAGAGATGATTGAACATCTGCAACAACATTCCTAGAGCGTGCTCACCAACGGCATCTCTGTTTCCTTCCGGACTATTAAAACATTGAATGTTGTTTGCTCGAGCAGCTTCTAAATCGATGTTCTCCATTCCTGCGCCACTGCGACCGATGAACTTTAAGTTGGTCGCTCGCTGAATGAGATCTTCTGTCACCTTAAACTTAGAGCGGATGATCATCCCATCAAACTCATGGATGTGTTCAAGGACTTCTTCTCGGCTCCACTCATATGCCTTTTGGCACTCCCAGCCTAGGCCTTCAAACTTTTGGGCTAAATTCTCATGAACCTCATCTACAAGAAGGACCTTCATTTATAATCGAATCAATTGCTGAGAAGACTCCCGCTCAATTGAAGCAGGTTCGATTCAGAAATTTTCAATTCATACTTGCTCTGTGAGAGCAGAATTCTCGACCGTGTGAGGTTGAGCTGAGCTTCGCGAAATTGAGTATTGGTGAGCTTACCCAAGTTGAACAACTCCTTACTTCGTTGGAAGTTGAGTTCTGCGGTCTTAATGTTCTTCTCCTCCATGGCAACCACCTTCCACTTGGTTATATATTCCGAATAGGCCACCTCCAAATCCTTGCGAAGAAGTCGTTCTTGATTCTCCTTATTAAGGAGTTGCGATTTCAAGTTGATGGCTGCCATCTTCGACTGACTTCTTCTTTGACCACCACCGTATAGTCGATAATTTAAGCTCAATCCTGCCGAAAAGCCATTGTTCACAGCTTTCTGTAACTGACTTGCCTCATTCTCCGACTGAGAAAACGAATAACTTGAATTGAGCGAAATAGTTGGGAATGCACCTGACCTACTGAGTTTAGCATCCTGCTCTGCAAGTAGAATCGACTGTTGTGCATTTTGAAATGCCGCGTTGCTGCCTTCGGCATTCTTCCAGAGCTCCTCGAGGTTTAAAGTTTCCAAAAAGGCTACTTCCTCTTCTACCTCATAGGAAGATGTGAATTCCTGGTCGCCCATCAAGAAAGATAAATTCTTTTGTGCTGCCGAGAGAGCAACTCTATTGTTCAGGAAGTTGATGCTGTCGCGGGCATAGTCCACTTCGGCTGAAAGCAGGTCAACCTTATTCCCACCGTAATCGTATCGAACTTTGGCTCGATCCAAACGATCTTTTGAAATCGCAATGCTCTCCGCCAACACAGCATCGTTTTTTTGAAGGCTTGCCACTTGGAAATAACTGGCGATGACCTGAAGAATTGTTCCTTCAACGGCCATTCGTTTTTGGGTATTCGCTAGGTCGAGCGCAATTCCAAACTTCTTGTAAGTGCTCTGTGCGGCAAATCCATTGAATAAAACATAGTTCAAGTTCAAGGAAGTATTCAAGGCGGTGGCTTGTGCCCCAGTAACATTGAGAGGTTCCGGCAAGCCCAAAATGGTGAGCTCTGCATTGCTGTTGCTGTAACTGCCCCCTGCATTTAAATCAATTGTGGGAAGCATTCCTGCATTGCCAATACTGTTCTGTTCCTCAGCAATGGCAATACTTTGGTCTGTAAGCTGAATGTTCAGATTCTGACTCAGACTTTTCTTAATCGCCTCTTCTAGGGGCAATGTTTGAGCCTGAAGGAACCCCGAGCCGGTTAAAGCCGCAAGAAGGAATAGAACTCTAGCTGTATTCATCTTCCATTCTTTTTTCTGCAACTGCAGGTTCAACATCTTCAGGACTTGGCCGACGGCCATTCCATACACCTCGAGTGAAAACTTTTGCGTCGTTCCACGCCAAAAGGCATACTGGAAGCAAGATTAAAGTAGTGAAGGTCGCTATGGCCAAACCATAAGCAACTGCAATCGCCATCGGAACTAAAAATTGTGCTTGAAAACTTTTCTCTAAAATCAGCGGCGCCAATCCAGCAATGGTAGTAACCGAAGTCAGAACAATGGCTCTAAAACGCGACAATCCCGCCTTATACATCGCATCGTATACGCCTTCACCCTCTTTTAGAAATCCATTGAATTTCGTGACCAATACAAGCGAATCGTTGACCATGATTCCAATTAAAGCTATCACTCCAAAGGCCGAGAGCAAAGAAATTTGTGCATCGTGAATCCAATGTCCCCAACCCACTCCAATGAAGCCGAAAGGAACCATCAGGAAAACAATAACTGCTTGACCGAACGAACGAAAGGTTAAGGTAATAACAGCCAACATGAGGATGAGTATGATCGGAAGAACTTTCTTACCAGAGCGCGCTGTTTTTTCCGACTGCTTGCTCTGCCCTTCAAAGCTGTAGGTAAGGCTAGGATATTTAGCCAGTACTTCCGCCAATTTACCCTCTTCAATCTCAGTCATAATAGCCGGTGCGCTTTCACCGGGGTTTGATAAGTCTGATTCAATTCGAAACTCACGTTTTCCATCGAGGTGATTGATGGCCAACATTCCTCGTTCCATTTCGAAGCTCGCAATTTCGCCAAGAGGTATGCTCTTTCCATCTTGTGTTCGAATGCGCATGTCTTCCAGTTTGCCCAAAGAAGAACGGTCTTCCTCTTCGTATCTCACCCAAATCTTCACTTCATCAATTCCTCGTTGCAAGCGCTGAACTTCAAAACCAAAAAAGCCCTGACGAACCTGAGCAACCACATCTTGAAGGTTGAGCCCCAACAAATAGGCCTTGGGCTTCAACTCCATTTTTATCTCCTTAATTCCCTTTTTATCGTTGTCTACCACGTCGGCCAATGACGAAAGACGAAGCAAATCATCCTTAAGCTCATCCTTTCCATCTTGCAGTTCTTGGAGATTATTTCCGAGAAGTGAAACCGACATAGGCTTCCCAAAAGGTTGACCTCCTCCGTAGGAGATGTTTTGAGCTTCGTAAAAAGGACCGGCCGAATCGCGAATGGCATTGGCGATGAAAAATGATCGCACATTCCGCGCTTCACTGTCAAGCAATCGAATGGACAAACTTCCTTGGTTTGTCCCCGGACCAACCGTTTTTTGAATGCTCGTGATGACATCCAGGCTATCTAGGCGATCCGCCTTGATTCCAGCGTTGACGTTCCAAGCAGCAACCTCAATCTCATCCAACACATCTTGTGTAAGTCGGTCTCTTGTGCCTGGAGGCATCTCAACACTTACCTGAACGTTGTCTTGTTCAATGAATGGGAAGAAGGTGAGTTTGATCAAACCTCCGCGAATCCCGCCAATGGTCAACAAAAAAAAGAAGATGAAGACAGCAACAGCCAGTAGTTTGTTCTTCAAGGAAAATCGAAGTAAGGGAGCGTAGAGCTTCGACCTCATCCAGTTCATCAGGTTGCCCGTCGCCTGTTCAACTTTGTTCTTTTTTCCTTTTTCATGCAGCGCTTTCGAATGTGCCAGGTGACCTGGAAGAATGAAAGCCCCTTCAATTAAGGAGAAGAGCAAGGTGGCAATCGTTACGAAAGCAAGGGCTGGTGCAAAATCACCAAGGCGACCATCCATAAAAAAGAAGGTAGAGAAGGCGATGATGGTGGTTAAAATAGCTGAGCCTACTGCAGGCAGAACTTGCATTGTCCCTTTAATAGCTGCCTCCAAGGGCTTCTCACCCTTTTCGAATTGCTGGTAGATGTTCTCCCCAATTACGATTCCATCGTCGACCAATATCCCGATGACGAGGATCATACCGAACAGGGACATTACATTGATCGTGAGTCCAAAGTAGAGAGCCAAAATGAACATCCCTGCAAAAGAGATTGGGATGGATATCGCAACCCAGAAGGCCATTCGAACATTTAGAAAGAGCGATAAAAAGAGCAGTACTAGAAGGAAGCCAATCAGGCCGTTCTTGGTAAGTAGGTCGATGCGCTGCGTAAGGCTCTTTGTTCCATCACGAACTTCAACTGCTTTAATGACCGCATTCTCTTCGTTGAAGTTTTTAACGTACTCTTTACCTGCATCAGCAATGAGCATGATGTCTTCACCCAGCATGTAATTGAGGGTAACGATTACAGCAGGTTTACCATTTATGTAGGATCTGTTTGGGGACTCTGACCAACGATCTTCGACTAGAGCTACATCCTTCAAACGAATGATTTTCCCATCCGAACTCGCCTTCACAACAATATCTTGCATCCCATCGGCATAGTACTGCTTGGTGTTTGCTCGAATGAGAAGCTCCTCTTTCTCAGTTTTTATGGTTCCACCCGTGGTTTCAATATTGCTTCTTCGCACCGCCTGCGCCACCTCATTAAAACTGATGTTCAAGGCACGCATTTTCTCTTCTTGAACCGATACAACCACCTCTTCAGATGGGAAGCCAGAAAGCTCAACTTTGGTAAGTCCTTCCACCTGTCGCAGTTCGTCTTCTGCTTTTCTGGAAAAACGTTTGAGCGTTTTTAAGTCTACATCTCCCGTAATCGCAAAGGAATAGGCAAAGGTTCTGCCCTCTTGTTTGAAGATGATTGGAGGCTCCATTCCAATAGGAAATGAGTTGATTTGATCCACCGCGTTCTTTACATCCTGAAGAACAACGTCGGTCTTATAGCCCTTGAAAACCTCGACTGTTATGTTCGCGGTATTCTCCGACGACACGGATGAAACCCGCTCAACTCCCGTGAGTCCCTTTAGGTTATCCTCAATCTTTATGACAATCCCGTTTTCTATTTCCTCGGGAGAGGCTCCTGGGTAAATGGTTTGAACCGTAATGATGCGACTCTCAGTTTCAGGGAAAAAAGTCGATTTAAGCCCAAAAAGACTGAAGAGACCGAAGATCAAAATCATGACCATCAGCACGTTTCCGGAAACCGGATATTTAACGAAGTATTCGATCAGTCTCCTCATGGCTACTTCACAAGTCTAACTTTCATGCCGTTGTAAGCACCATTCAGACTCTGGTTCAGAAATTTATCTCCATCCTTGAGCCCCGCTATTATTGCAGTTGTTTCGGTATATCGAAGAACATTTGCTTCTGTTGGTATCAGTTGCTCCTCTTCAATCATGAAGATGCGGCCATTGTCAAGAATGTTTCGATCAACTTGTAAAACATTCTCCAAATCACGCCCTCGAATTGCCCCTCCTAGATAAGATCCATCGCTTAGATCAGCCGAGCGTATGCCAATGTAAACTTTGATGCTTTGGGTTTCAACATCTAATTGACTCCCCAAACGCACCACTTTTCCTTTAATCACCTTCTTGCTGGCTTGATCGGTTAAATTGACCTCATCCCCAACTCGAACAAATTGAGCATCCTTGGCTGATATTGCTGCATCGAGTTCAAAATCTGTTGGGTCGGAAAACTCTCCCAATATTTGACCTGGACGCACGAGGGTGCCCGGATTCACATTACTCATGGTTACCACCCCATCGAAGGGAGCCGTAATCTGATACTTCGAAAGAGTGATTTCTTGCGCCCTTAAGTTGTAATAGGCCGAGTAAATGTTTCGTGAGGTAAGAAATAGTTTGAGTTTGTTCTCTTTCACTTTTGGAAGTTCTGGTAGACTCTTTTCCATTTCGAAAGCAAGCACATAGTCTTCCCATTTCGAAGCTTGTTCAGGAAAATCAATTTTCAAATCCGGCAGTACTTGACTGATCGCATTCAAAAAGGAGCTTTTTTGAGCGTAGAGATTCATTTTCATCTCCCCCGGCTCAAGCGACAACATTAGCTCAGATTTCGAAAAGCTCACTCCATCTTTAAACTCCTTCGTTCCTGGACGATAGATCCCTTGAACTTCAGAAAGAACTTGAATTTTCCTTCTAGAGAAAACGCGACCGGTAATGGCAATCGAATTTTGAATAGTATCGTTTTTCACGACCGACCAAAACACATTGGGTGTCTTGTCAATTTCGGGCATCTTTTTCGGCTCCTCCTTCATTCCGGCCAAAACGTTCATGAGAACGTAGCCTCCAATTAAAACGACCGCACCTAAAACTATGGTGATTCTTCTCGCTAGCATTAGCTGTACTTTTTATGTTCTTCCTGCATGGCATCCCAAAGGATTTGCAGTGTTTTTCTCGTCTGGCTCAACTCCTCTTCACTCAATGATGAATGGATCATATCAAAAAAGTGTGCGCGAATCGGAGCAAGTTCGTTGTACTTCACTTCCCCATCTTCGGTGAGAAATAGCCTCTTATTTCTTCTATCCTCTTCGTCCTCTTTTCGAAAAATGAGGTAGACTTTCTCCAAGCCTTCAATGGTTCTACTGATCGCGGGCTTATCCTTGCGCAATGCGCAGCAGAGGTCGTTTTGATTGCAGCCTGGCTTGTGATGCAGGTAGTTTAGAACTTTGGCTTGCTCTACTGTAATTCCAATGCCACTTTCGCTCAACTTTTTCTGAAACAGATTGACAAGCGACAAGTAGGTCACGCCCAACTTGTAGCCCAAAAAATCATCCAATTCAAAGTCTTCGTCCATGGTCAAAAAGAAACGGTTGCAATATTAACTAAAATGATACTCCCTCACGTGACTTGCACCCAACACGTTTTCTTTCACAACTGTTTAGGCCGAGTTTCCTTCAATTTCTAAGTATATTGAAAAAATAGCAACCTATTGAACAGTTCAAAACATTGAAAACTATTGTCGAATATTCCTTAGAGGAATATTTTATTCTAAGTCAGCGCCTTGAACGTCTCATCAAACGGAACCTTTGAAAATTGCACCGCTCCCCAGGCATTTACCTTCGCTTTCTCTAACGAGGATTTAAGAGATGAGCATGACTTTAAATACGTTTCGCTAAGCCATAGCGATATTCAAGAAATCAATACTAACTTTCAAGCTTATGATCAACCCAGCAACCAAATTGATTGCAGAGATGCGAATTGGTAGGATTTGCATAACGCTCCTTTTCATTCTAGGCGTATTCCAGAGTCTAGCTCAGAAAACTGAAATACTGGGACATTACGATGTCAATTTAAATCAGATTGATTTGCTCGGGCTCTCGGTGAACGAAGGTGTTTTCTCAATGGCCCTGGGATATGGTGGTATTTTAAAATTTGGGAATCTCAATTTCCAAACCCAATCAGGGCGGGAAGGTCTTTTGATTCGGACTGATCTCAACTATCAGAACATGCGCACATTCGAACTGAGACATGCTGAGGGGAGTCATCTCTTCATCGAGGACAATACTTCCAAAGATCTTGTTATAGAGACCAGACTGGATTCAGGTGTTCATTTTGGTCAAAACTTTCCTTATGAATGGGGCCTGTGGCACCTATTTATTGACAAGGATGATCAAATTGTGCAAAGAGCAGCAAACCAATACATTCCACTTTTTTCAGGCAGCGATGATCTCAAGCAAAACTTGACCTCGATTGGATATCAATATCCACGTCCCTTTGGGGATGTGATTTTAAAGAACATAGATCCGGATACATCGAAAGAGAGCGTAGCGCACGTCTGGTACGACTCACTTTACAATGAAGTTTCGGGAATCGAGGTCGGTTACCCATTTGAAAACACGGCCCACAATCCCCAATTTCGTGAAGGCCCAATTATGCGCTGCGCTGGAGGCGTTCAAACAAACACGGATTATTTGGTTTTGTTCGATAGCCTGTTCACTTTCACTGCCGGCCCGCAACGAATGTCTCTCATGAGCTACAACCTTAACAGTAAAAAAGTAACTGAGTTTTCAATCGGTGATACAGGCGTGATCCACAATTTTGCACGTAGTGAGGATGGTGGATATATTGCTTATGGAAATGCAAAAGGTTATAGTTTGGACTGGTTCGGTCAAGAATTGGAAACAACGACTAGATATACGAGCATTCGATTTATCATTAAGCTCGACAGCGATATGAAGGTAATGTGGCATTTTGCATTCAGAAATGTACGTTCTTATGATGCTTTTGAAGCACCAGCTGCGAATGGAGGAGTCTTTGTTCGTGGAATCGCAATTCGAGATATGACACATGAAAGTACCAGCATATTAGAGGGCGAGGATTTTTTCGCCCACTTGAATGGAGCTGGAGAATTTGAGTACTTGACCCCTACTACTGCTTTGTCGCCGAATGGTTACGGTTTCGATATGACCAGCCATGGAGATATATGTTATATGGTTGGCAAGTACCAATCGGATTTTGCGTTCGGAGACACCAGTGTGAATATTACTTCACGTGAACAAAACATGGTTGTTTTTCGCTACGTTTCTAAAAATGCCGTTGGAATTGAACCGCAGCAGGAATTGAATAAAGTACTTGTCTTCCCCAACCCAACAGTAGGGTCCTTCAAAATTCAAGTCGGAACTCAAAGTATTCGAAACATTCAAGCCTTTGATTTGAGTTCGAAAAGAATTCAACTTAAGTGGCAAACTATAGGAAATGGACTGATTGAAGCTAGTTTAGAGGGGAGTCTACCTTCAGGTCTCTATAGCCTTCAGATTGAGTTTGAAGACGGGTCCATGCAAGGTGCTCAAGTGGAGTTGATGAAGTAATAATAAATAGGAACCCAGCTTCAACAACTTGCTGAGGTTCTTGAGTTCCTATTTACTATTGTCAACCCAGTCCAGAGACTAAAGCCTTATACATCCAAGCCCTCTTCCATCGGTTTGCCTTCACCCTTTTTCTGCCCCAACTCATGCCAGTTCACATTTCGCGACAGATACATCGTAAAGGCCACGAGGATGAACAATCCAACACTGCCCATGAGTAAGGCATAGCCTTGCAATTGCAATAAAATGTAGATGTAGAAATACAGAAGTCCGAGCACCGACCCTATGATGGCGCTGAGCTTCTTCTGCTTCAATATGCTCAAACTGTACAAGCTAATTTGCAATACCACTGCCAGCGACGCAATGAGATAGGCTAGGTCAAAATTGATGTGTTCAGAGAGCGAAATGAGCAGGCTGTAAAACACGACCAAGGCAATTCCAACTAAGGTGTACTGAATCGGGTGAACGAGTTTCTTGTTTAGAATTTCGATGAAGAAAAAGAGCAAGAAGGTTACGCCAATAAACAGAATGGCATATTTCGACGAGCGAATTGACTTCTGATACACATCGACGGGCAGCAACATAGAAACACCGAATGCCGATTCGCGAACGGAGTGCTTTGAGTTGCTCCACCACTGTGGGTAATTTCGGTTGAGGTGAAGAACCTTCCAATGAGCATCGAAGCCGCTATCTGAAACCGAATTGGCATCGGGAATGTAAGCCCCATCAAAACTTGGGTTTGGCCATGGCGACTTAAGTTGAACGGTAGTGCTTTTTCCAATTGGGGTAAAATGCAGCTTGCTGCTGCCATTAAATCTGAGATTCATGTCGAAGGAATGCTTTCGACCTAGACCTAAACTATCTTCAAGCAAAGGGGTTTTCGCATGAAGACCTGAGTTGAACAAATCAGTGTCGGGAACACCTGCCTCAAAAACGCGCTTTTCTCGCGACCAATCAACAATCACTTCATCTTTCAATCCTCTGATATCACTGAGTCCGATGCTGAGGTATGCTTCAGCCCAAAGGATGGTCACGTTGTCTTGCGGGAAATCGGCAGACTCTGGAATTTGAAATTGACCTTTGATGTTCAAGTCAGAAGAATAAACGACGGCTTCATAAATGCTGCGATGTCGCTCCTCTGGACTTACTTGCCCAGAGATGTCGAGCTCGGAAGGGAGAATATGAAAGTACTGCTTGCTCTTTACGAGCTTATCGTTTGAATTTCGATATTCCTTATAGTACGGGATATTTAGGACAGGTCCTGTAACTGTTTGCTGTAGACCCCATTTGGCTGAAATATCTTCAATGGCTTCCTGCCTTCGGTTCTCGCGTTCGTGAATGACCGATTGAACCATTGAATTTGGAATCAATAATATCAGCGCCAAAATGGCGATTGAAATAATTTTTAGGGTGACTGCATTTCGCTCAAAAAAGCTTGGATTGGAGTTTGTCTTCATTACAATTGGCTTTAGTATTTGAAGAAAAACCCAGGAATTGCCTTTCGGGTATTGAACGGCAGTTAAATGCTGTTAATCAAGCGAAGGATAAGGACTGCAGAAGGACTTAGGCGTACATCATTCTACCGATCGCGAAGTAGATCAACAGACCTAGAATGTCATTCACGGTAGTGATGAAGGGACCCGTAGCTAGGGCTGGGTCGATTTTGTACTTGTTTAAAACAAGCGGAATGAAGGTTCCGAATAAACCCGCAAAGAGAATGACACAAAGCAGCGCGATGCTTACGGTTATGCTCATGTTCATGGATTCACTAAAAATTAGGTTGTACACGAGAATGATGATGGAACAGACCAAGCCATTCACCAAAGCCACCATAAACTCCTTCTTCAACTTTGGGAAAATTTCCAAACTCAAAAAGGACTCACTCGCCAAGCCCTGAACAATAATTGCAGATGACTGAACACCTACATTTCCGCCCATGGCCGCAATCAGCGGAATGAAAAAGGCCATTTCTGGATACAGCCTAAGGTCCGCTTCGTAAAGCCCGATGATTTGCGCACCGAAAATTCCACCAAGGAGTCCTAGAAGCAACCAAGGCAAACGCGCCCGAGTAAGCATCCAAACGTTGTCGGAATAATCGACGTTCTGGGAAATACCCGAAGCCAATTGATAATCCTTTTCAGCTTCTTCAGTAATTACATCCACCACATCATCGATGGTGATTCTTCCAACCAATCGTCCGATTTCATCAACCACGGGCATCGCAACGAAATCGTACTTCTTCATCTTATTCGCCACCGTCTCAACATCCGTATAGGTTTTCACAACCTCTAGGCCTGGTTTATAGATGTCGGATATTTGAGTCTTCACTGCCGTATTCAACAACCTTCTCAAGGACAAGCGACCCAACAAAAGATCGTTCTCATCGGTGACGTAGATGGTATATATGTTCTCCACATTCTCAGCTTGCTTGCGCATCTCACGCACTGTAGTAGACACAGTCCAATTTTCTTGAACCTTCACAAGTTCCTTGGCCATGATGGAGCCGGCCGTTCCTTCTTTGTATTGAAGCAGGTCTACAATGTCGCTGGCATGTTCAACATCGTCGAGGTGAGAGATGACCTCTTCAGTCTTTTCATCGCTTAAAACGCCTAGTACATCCGCCGCATCATCCGATTCGAGGTTCTCGATGAAATAGCTTGCGAGTTCATGGGCGGTGAAAGATTCGACCAATTCGTCTCGGTCGTCCTCATCCATATTCACCAGAATCTCCGAAGCCTTAACGGCATCCACAAATTCGAAAAGCAGCTTTGCTTCGTCAATGCTGAGCTCATTCACAACCATGGCAAGGTCGGCCGCGTGAATTGGGCCAATGCGTTCAAGAAGCTTGTCTTCTTGCTTGTTCTCCAGGAGGTCCCGGATGTCTTGAATGATTTCTTTTGTGAATGTGGATTCCATGCTCATATTCGCTAGGGCTACAAAAGTAGCTTTTCACGACTAGTCAACAAGGCAGGTAAATTAAGCTTCTAAATGATTTAGGATGCTAGGCTCGCCAGACGCCAAAAGTCTGAAACTTGAAGTTGCTCAGGCCGCAAATTTTTCAAATCTTCTGGAAGTTCAAACCCCAAGGATTTTAGGGAATTGCTCAACATTTTCCTGCGTTGATTGAAGGCCAACTTCACAACCCGGAAAAGTGCTTTTTCGGTGCAGGGAAGTTCTAGGTTTTCGATTCTCTCAAGGCGAATCACAGCAGATTTCACTCTAGGTGGTGGGAAAAAACTCTCTGGCTCAACGGTGAACAAATAGCTGCATCGATAGTAGGTTTGACACAATACGCTCATTATGCCAAAAGCTTTACTTCCTGGTTCTGAGCACACGCGCTCAGCAACCTCCTTTTGAAACATTCCCACACATTCTGGAATGCTAGGCTTGTTCTCCAATACTTTAAATAGAATTTGCGAACTGATGTTGTATGGGAAATTGCCAACCAATGCAAATTCCTTGTCGAACAAAGGCTCAAGCTTTAGCCGCAAAAAATCAGCCTGTATGATCTGACTTTGATTGAGAAGCCCTTCTCCGAGTAAATAATCTACGGATTCAACATCCAGTTCAACAGCACGCAGGTCGTTGGTGCGCTGAAGTAAATAGCGCGTGAGCACTCCGGTTCCTGGTCCAATCTCTAAAATGGAATTTCTGAATTGAACAGCTTCAGCGGTTCTTTCGGCAATGCTGAGGTCGCGCAAAAAATGCTGACCGAGATGTTTTTTAGGTCTAACCAATGTGCTCAAGTAGCGTTCGAAAAGCAACTACGCGCTCGCCGTATTTGTCGTGATGTTTCTGTTGCATTTCTGGAGCGAAATTCTCGAAATAATCGTGCAGATTGGCATCTGCTTCAGCTTCGTATTGCACGCAAAAACTTATGCCGTCTTCTTCCTCAAGTCTGAGGTGAAACAATCGGAATCGAAGGAAACACGCTGTGGCCATTACCTCAGGAATATGAACTTCCTGCATCCACTTCAACCACTCCTCCGCAATGTCTGTCTCAACTTTGAGTGTGACGTTGTATACAATCATGTGCACCTAATTGATTTGATCTCCACGCAAGGCTCGGAACCGCTTGCGAGCTTCTACCACAAACAAGCTGTCCTTAAATTCAGTGATGATCATTTTATAATATTCCATGGCCTTTTCAGGAAGCTTTAGATTGTAGTCATACAATTGCGCCAACTGATAGGCCGCATTGTCCGCGAGAATATCCAGAGGGTATTGCTCTATCAATTCAATGAGATAGGCTTCGCACTTCTCAAAATCTGCTTGAGAAAAAGCAATGTTCGCCCTTCTGAGCAAGATCTCATCACTCAAGGCATGGGCTTTAAACTTTGCGTTTAAACTATCCAACACAGCGAGGGCCTCATCCAAATGTTGTTGCGCCACAAGTAGGTCGGCACGAGCAAACATTTGCAAAGGCTCGACGGTCGTATCAATTAAAGTATTGTCTGTAATGAGCAACGAAAGCTCCATTGCATCGTTGGAAATGAGTTTTGATGTACTGCCTTTTAGAACATCCAACATGGCACGTGCAAGTTCAAACTCACCTTTGAAGTAGTAAATTTTTGCATTCTTGAACTTGGCCATTTCACCCAGACGATCGTATTTAAAATCTTTTTCAACTTGCATATACAGGAGAGAAGCATCCCATTCTTGTCCATCTAGTATCAAGATGTCGGCAAGAAGAAGCTTAACCTCAGCCAACTGACTAGGTGAGGCACCCGGAATTTCCAAGGCAGCTTCCAAGGTTTCTTTTGCTTTCGCATTTTGATTCAAATAAAATGCCTGCACTTCGGCAAGTTGAATTTGAAGTAATAGGGTGTTTTTACGATAGCCGAGTTCCTCCAATAGTTCAAGGTACCGCAGCTCCAGCTTCTTTGCTTCATCGCGACCAGACTCAGGATCTGCCTTAACTTTTTCGTACAGAACGTCCATTAGCTCCATTTTGGCAGCTACGTACATTTGACTTCCCTCCCCTTTCTGAACTACGTATTCTAAGGACTTCATAGCGATGGGGAAATTCTTGCTCTTTGAAGCTAGGCTAGCCAATTCCATTAAGCGATATCCATTTTCCTTTTTCCTCTTGTCAAGGGCTACAGCCTGACGATATACCGCTTCAAAATTTCCTTCCTGAATCAATACCCAAGTTAAAAGCTCCACATAAATATCCTCGTTCGGTCGCTGCTGAATCTTCTTGTACAATTCCGCCTTCAAGAGGTTCCGTTCATCTGCGTTGTCCAATGAAATGTTTCGCCCCAAAGCATTTTGCACGGTCTGTAAATAGTTTGGACTCAATTCGACGAGGGATATAAGCTCGTCAATCATGGCCGAGGTATTCCCGAGCTCTCCGTAGATGGAAGCGATTTCGATGTTGAAAGGATAGGCAGGAAGAATCTTCCGTCCCTTTTGCAATGTTTTTAGCGCAAACTGGGATTCACCTATAGTTTGAAAGGCTTTTGAAGTACTTTGAATCTCGTTGAAACGTGGTTCCATATCGTTGATCAAATCATCGAACACTTTTTCTGCCCGCTTGTCGTCACCTACTTTTCGATAGTAAGAACCCAAGTCCACGTAATACTTCTGCTCACGCGGAAAAACTCGGATTTGTTTTTTAATGATGTCCTTTACCTCTTTCAATTGTTCCAATTCGTAGAGGCAATTGAGGTAAAACTGGTAGTAACTAGTGCTTGGCTGCGTTTCAAACAAACGCTTGTAATACAAAGAAGCCTTCTCGAAATCTCCTTCTTGGTAATAATGAGATGCTAGTTGCTCATCCGTTACCTGAGCCTGAAAGATGGAAGGCAAAAGGCATAATAGGAAAGCAAGGGTTAATTTCATTCTTTCTTTTCTTGCAAGGAAGGCTCCAAATTTTGAAGCACCACCAAAGCTTTAGGGCGGTAACTTTCAAATTGAATGTTCAAGGTTTCCTCCCATTCTCTAATGTTCTTACTCGATTCAAGAAGGCTGCCAATCGCTTCCCTTTCAGACTGAACAAAGATCATTTTCATCGAATCGGGAACCATCTCCGAACGTAAGTCATTCTTCAGATTCTTCACTTGGGTCTGGCTGTAAGCAATTTCGCTCATAACTTCCTCATACGCACGAAGGAATTGCCCCACAGAACGATCCATGTCGAGGTATTGTCCAACAGCTATTGCATTTTCTCTTGGAAGAGTATCTATAACAGTAAGACCTAAAAGGTCGCGGTCGTAGGCAATGGTGTCACCTATGCTCTCAATTTTTGCAATGTTCACAGAGTCAAGAGACATCTTGCTTTTCGCAACAACGACTGAAAGACTGTCCATAAGTTGCTCCGATTTCTCGTCGGCCGACGGACCACACGAGATCATAAAAACACTTAGAATCAGAACCAAATACTTCATATCAATCATGCTTCAATTTTTTCAAATCCGGTATAAGGAATCAAACATTTAGGAATTTCAATGCCTGTCTCGGTTTGGTAATTTTCTAGAATGGATGCAAGAATTCTTGGTAACGCCAAGGCACTGCCGTTTAGTGTATGCGCCAAAGCGGGCTTACCATGTTCATTACGATAACGCAACTTCAAGCGGTTGGCTTGGTAGCTCTCGAAGTTTGAAACTGAGCTTACTTCCAACCATCTTTCTTGCGCTGCCGAGTACACCTCAAAATCAAAGGTGAGTGCAGATGTGAAGCTTAGATCGCCAGAGCACAATCGCAGGATGCGGTAGGGCAGCTCCAATTTATCAAGAATGGAAGCCACATGAGCCACCATTTCATCAAGAACATCGTAGCTGTTTTTTGGGTCAACTACCTGAACCACTTCTACTTTATCGAATTGATGCAAACGATTCAAGCCACGCACGTCTTTCCCATAAGAGCCTGCTTCTCTTCGGAAGCAAGGAGTGTAGGCCGTTAATTTTTGCGGTAATTCAGACTCTTCCAAAATCACATCTCTGTAAATGTTGGTGACTGGAACTTCGGCGGTTGGAATTAAGTACAAGTGATCCAACTCTGTATGGTACATCTGTCCGTCTTTGTCGGGAAGTTGCCCTGTTGCAAAAGCCGATTCAGCATTCACCAGGTGCGGCGGCATCACTTCCTCGTAGCCAGCATGCCGAGCTTCATCCAAGAAAAAGTTAATCAAGGCTCTTTGAAGTCGAGCTCCTTTGTTCTTGTACACAGGAAAACCAGCTCCCGTGATCTTTACTCCCAATTCAAAATCGATGAGCTTATACTCACTTGCTAGTTCCCAGTGTGGTTTGGCGCCTTCATGAAGCTTGGGCAAATCACCAACTCTCTTAAGCTCTTCATTTTCTGCTTCCGAGTTTCCTACAGGAACACTTGAGTGGGGAGTGTTGGGTATTAGAACAAGTTGATCGTGCAAGCGACCTTCAACTTCACTCAACGCCCCATCACCCTTTTTAATAATCTCCTTAAGGACTTTCGTGCGTTCTTTTAACTCTTGCGCTTTTTCTTTGTTTCCAGATTGGAATGCCGCCCCAATTTCTTTTGAAGCCTGATTCATTTCGTACTTGGAACTTTCTAAGTCAGCTAAGAGAGTTCTTCTTTCTGAATCGATTGACAAGACACCTTCAACTAAAGCATTGGCATCAATACCACGCTTACTCAAGGCCTTGATGGCATCTTCTTTTTTCTCTCTTAAATATGGTAGATCAAGCATGTTATTACAAACAAAAAATCCCGCACAAATGTCGGGATTTAATTATCTCATTTGAGTTCAACTCAAGCTCCTTCAGGAGGAAGAATTGAGACGTATGATTTGTTGTCTTTTTTCTTTCGAAACTGAACTGTACCATCAATCAGTGCGAATAGGGTGTGGTCTTTACCAATACCTACGTTTTCACCAGGATGATGTTTGGTTCCTCGTTGTCGAACGATGATGTTACCAGCAATAGCGATTGCGCCACCACTAACTTTAATACCGAGTCGTTTACTTTCCGACTCCCGTCCGTTCTTGGAACTACCGACTCCTTTTTTGTGTGCCATGGCTTAGGAATTATTTCTTGTCGTCAGACTTTTTGGTTGTACTTGCTTTCTTAGCAGCTGGCTTTTTGGCCGCTGGTTTCTTAGCTTCAGCTTTTGGCGCTGCTGCCTTTTTAGCTGCTGGCTTCTTAGCTTCAGCTTTTGGAGCATCTGCTTTCTTAGCCGCTGCCTTTGGAGCTGCCTTGGCTTTTGGGGCTTCAGCTTTTGGAGCATCTGCTTTCTTAGCCGCTGCCTTTGGAGCTGCCTTGGCTTTTGGGGCTTCAGCTTTCACCTCAGGGCTAGCCTCTGGTGCTGCTTTAGCCGCCGCCTTTGGAGCAGATTTCGTGGCACCACTTGCTGCGATATTCTCAATTTGAATTTCGCTTAAGTAATGACGGAAACCATTTTTCTTCTGGTAGCCTTTTCTTCGTTTCTTTTTAAAGACGATCACTTTGTCGCCTTTGAGGTGCTGAACAACTTTTGCTGTTACAGCAGCTCCACTGATAGCTGGGGCGCCAACATTTACCTTCCCATTGTCGTCAATCAAAAGAACTTTATCAAAGGTCACTTTAGAACCTTCTTTGTCTTCCAATCGGTCAACGAAAACCTGTTGGTCTTTCTCAACTTTATATTGATGCCCTGCTATTTCTACAATTGCATACATGTACCTGAATATTATATCTGGTCGTTAAAAAAGGGCTGCAAAAATAGACATATTAACAATACTGACCAAGGCTCTTTGCGCATTTTACTTTTATCTCCGAATCAAGAGAATTCCTAGAAAAATAACCAGCATTCCCATGATTTCGAATACCTGAATCTCTTCACCAACCAAAAGCCCCCAAAGTATTGCCACCAGAGGGATTAGGTATGTGACCATGGAGGCAAATAACGCTGAAGTTTTGGACACTAAATAGAAAAACAACACACTAGCAAAGGCAGTTCCTGAAATGGCTAAGAGCACAACAGCTCCAATTGATTGCTGTCCATCTATGCTCGAAAGCACGTTAAAGTCTCCTACATATAAATAGATAATGAAGGAAATAATTGAAACAGGCAAAAGGGATAAAGCCGCGACTTCAATGGACTTTACACCGCTCAGATAATTTCGAATAACATTTACACTCACACCATAACAACAAGTCGCTAAGAGTACAAGCCCTCCGTATTGTATTTGACCAAGGTCAGCACCGATCAAATCTTCAGCAAAAAGAAGACTGGAACCTATAAGCGCAATCAAAACGCCCAACCACTTTCGTCGACTTGCTACAATCCCGAAAAACCAAACACCAAAGAGTAAGGTAAAAACCGCCGTCAAGGAATTCAGCATTCCTGAGAGACTTGAATCAATTACCGTCTGTGCATTGGCAAACAATATGGCGGGCAACAAATTCCCAAGCAAGCCAACTCCAAGCAGCGCCTTCCACTTCGCTCGATGTTTATGGATGGCGCTTATGGCAAAAGGTGATAGTGATATTCCTGCAATGGCGACCCTCAAGCTGGCAAGCTCAACAGGCGCGAGACTGTTCAGTCCAATCTTCATGAGAATAAAAGAGCTTCCCCAAATGAAAGCAAGTATTGCAAGAATGAAAAAGGGAATGAGCCCGTCGGCCTTTTTTGACATCGCGCAAAACTATTTCAAACCGCCTGTAACAAAACCATGTTATTCAATTCTCGATGTATTTATTTCGCAGTGTGAATGTCATTGAAGTAAAAGAACTCTCGCGCCATTTTAAAATAGGCACTCAAGTCATTAAGGCCCTTCAATCAGTCGACCTGAAGGTCAAGCAAAATGAATACTTGGCTTTGATGGGAACATCTGGATCAGGGAAGTCTACACTAATGAATATTCTCGGATGCCTCGACCAACCAACGTCAGGTGATTACATCCTCAGTGGTCAACTCGTGAGTTCTTTGAATGAAAACGAATTGGCCGAAATAAGAAATCAAGAAATCGGCTTTGTTTTTCAAACCTTCAATCTACTACCAAGGTATTCAGCCCTCGACAACGTCGCACTGCCGCTCGTGTATTCAGGCATGTCAAAGGAAGAGCGAAACTCCAAAGCCGAAGAAGCACTATTGAATGTTGGCTTGAGTGATCGAATGGATCATAAGCCGAATGAACTCTCAGGCGGTCAGCGTCAAAGGGTAGCCGTTGCGCGGGCATTGATCAACAAACCCTCCATCTTGCTTGCCGATGAGCCTACTGGAAACCTAGACTCCAAAACCAGTTATGAAATTATGGAGCTCTTTGATGAAATCCACCATCAAGGCAATACCGTGATTTTGGTCACACATGAGGAAGACATCTCAAAGCGTGCGCGGCGAATAGTAAGCATGCGCGATGGTAGCATAGTGTCTGACAGCTGACCAACCTTAACAAGTCTATCTGCGTATAATAAGTGCAGGCTTTTCGAATCTGTTTTCCATTACCTTTGCCGTCTTTCGAAAAATTAACAGAATCGTAAGCTTAGACTAAAAACCAAACAGAGGGACTATGAAAAAACTTCTCACACTTTTAACTGTCGTTCTATCGACGAGCATTGCTTTCGGGCAATCTGTTCTTCCGATCGCGACAAATCTTGAACATGTAGATGCGATTAAGCCAATGGCTTATGACCAAACCCAAGAGTTCAAAAGCGGAATCCAAAAGAAAGCGAAAGCTAAATACAATGCCGCTGTTGCCGCAGCAGGAGATACAATCTTCTCTGAAGATTTTGGGAGCTCCACGAGCATTCCATCCGGATGGAACAGCACAGTTGTTTCAGGACCTGGATCTTGGGCTTGGACAAATCAAATGT
>ERZ887942.501-NODE-501-length-32074-cov-11.480059_pt1 | contig 32074 bp, 23 predicted proteins | sample MGYA00521099_ERZ887942 | MGnify/ENA primary metagenome ERZ887942 (study PRJEB32303, sample SAMEA104408605) | aquatic metagenome | biome: Brackish water; feature: Pelagic; material: water | place: Baltic Sea | collected 2014-06-07T06:48:00 | depth 16,251 m ...
AGGTTAAACGCGATATACTCAAAGGACTTACATAGATCTACGTGCCATTCTAGGGCGTGTCATGAGTGAGATTTGTCGGGACGGCCGATGGTTCGGTCCGACACATCGCAACCTCCGAATTCACCTGTTAACACGCTCTCGCGAGACCGACCGCGCGACTTTGCGCCCGGCCGTTCGCTGCGTCGGTCACATCGACCGAGAGCAGTATGCGCTGGCGAAAGTGGCAGGCTGGTGTCGTCGTCCTGATGACACCAGATAACCTTGCTCTGCCTTTGACCGATGGTTGTCGTTACTCACTCAGGACGAACCGTCCTGAGTTACGAACAATGTTCTGCCAATCTGCTTCGGACACATTGACCGGCGCCGGAAAATGACCTGTCTGCGGAAGCCAGGATTGCTGAATTTCGCAGCCCGCAAACCGACCGTTATTCGGAACTGCAATTATCGTCTGGCAACAATTCCAGTTCGCTTGCAACATGAGTTCTGTTTACTCGTTCCGGATTTCATGGTTCCCTATTCTCGATGGGAACGAAACCAAACGGAACTTCGACGGCAAAACTTGACGAACCAGCCGGAAAATTGGTTGGCTATGCTCGGGTGTCGACCGCCGAGCAGGAACTTGACATGCAGCTGGATGCGTTGCGTGATGCGGGTTGCGATGAACGCATGGTCTTTGTTGACAAAGCGTCCGGAGTGAAGTCTGATCGGCCGGGCCTTGAGCAGGCTCTTGACACAGTTGCGAACGGTGACACTTTGGTGGTTTGGAGATTGGATCGGCTCGGGCGATCAATGCAGCATCTGGTGACGGTTGTTCAGGAGTTGAATGACCGTGGGGTTGGGTTTCGGTCTCTTTGTGACGGCGTCATCGATACCTCCACCGCCAGTGGACAGTTGATCTTTGGTATCTTCGCGTCGCTCGCCCAATTCGAACGAGCGTTGATAGTTGAGCGGACGAATGCGGGATTGGCAGCAGCGAGAGCTCGGGGGAGAATCGGGGGACGCAAACCACTGAATCCACGCGACCCACGAATCTTGACGGCGAAGGCATTGCACAGTGACCGAACACTACCGATTAGTGAAATCTGCCAGACACTGAACATCGGCAAGACAACGCTTTACAGGTGGTTGGCAACGTAAAAAAGCCCTGCTTCCGAAACAGCAGAGTGAGGCCTGAAATCAGGCACAATGCCAGCAGGTTTCGTGCTCCTGTGGTGTCTGAAGAACCGGACGAACGTTGCGAGCCCAGTCGCTGTTATCAAAATCGCTGTTGACGGCGGCTTTGATCAACTTGAGGGCGTGCTGTTCGTCGAGCCACCCGAATGTCACGGTATCCAGTTATCGAAAGTTTCCCTTTGCCTGAGGAAAATCGGATGCGCAAGCGGGAAGGGCTGAAACGTGGTTCTATTCCCATCGGCTATTTGATTTCTTCGCTAACCTCTCGCGAGATTTCAAAGCACGAGAGTGCCGCATTCGACAGTCGGGCGTGCGTTCAGGACTCACGAACTGAAACGGCCTCACCAGTTCCGTCACCGTAGATAATGTGATCCAACACTGTTTTATCCCGAGCAGCTCACCACATTGCGTCAGTCGTTTCGTGACCTCGTGATCTTCACGACTTGGCGTCGCATCACCCGAAGGATGATTGTGGGACAGAATCACAGAAGCCGACCCCTGCAGAATCGCCGGCTTGAAGACTTCACGTGGGTGAACGAGCGAAGCATCCAGAGTGCCAGTTGTGATCTGCAAAATGCTCTGTACGCGATTCTTCGTGTTCAGGCAGGCCACTGCAAAGCGTTCCTGGTCGTTGTCCTCTTGTTGTTCCCAGTAATCACGAAACAAACGAATCGCGTCTGCCGATGACGAAACTACCGGACGACTCAGAATGCAACCCTGGCGAACGACAACGACTTTCTTCAGTGGCACATAAAGATCGTTTCGCGTATCAGCCTGCAGTTCCCTCACGTCGTCACGTGGGACTGAATAATCAGAATCGTCAGCCGTTGCGGAACCCCAAAGAGTGAGTTGACGTTTCTCCATCGTATGGATTGTGCCGCATTGGTCTCGCGAGCGCAAATAGATAGCGCCATCAGGAAGGTCACCTTCGGCTGCGATCTGCCGTTTCAGTTCGTTGGTGGCCCGGTGATACCTGTGACCGCCGAATCTGCCGACATTTATCCATGGTAGTAGAGTAGTGCGTCGCACCAGTCATCGTCATCGTCGATACTGTGGGGCGATGGAGTGTGCATATCCCCTTTGTAATTGACCACTTTTGCGGCTGCGACGTCGCCTCCGCATGCCTCACATTGATGAAGCTGTAACAGGTACTCATACGTTCCGGTTTGATGCCACGGCAGAAAACGTTCGAATAGCCGATTGTTTACGACTGGTTCGAAGGCCTGGTCACAAAGTCGACAAGGCAGGTAGGTGTTGTGTTCCAGATAACCTTCACCTGCCTGCAGTTGTTTCATGGCTTCCTGCCAGACGATTCTTCCTACCGGGGATTCGATTTTGAAATCAAGGTCGCGCACTTCTTCCGCGACTAGATCCATGACAAAGACCAACGGATCGTTGTCGGTAAAAGACTGGCCCATGAATTTTTCCAATCCGCACTGTTCCACGATGTGTTCCACCATGGTTTCAGGTTGGCGACACGGGCCGAGATGGTCCCGCACAATCTTTGGCAGGCTGCGATTTCCCATGAGATCTCTCCTGAATGAAAACAAACCAAGACAGTAAGGCTAAGCCCACGTAGAGCACTGCTTTTTCGGAACACCTCAGGCCGAGCAGCAAACCAATTTAATTACGCAGCCGCGAAAAACGCGAGTCGCAAATCACAACGTGACAATCCAAACGCAGAAGCTCCGTCACGAAACTCTATTACCCAGCGATGGCGGTTGGCTGGCGTTCGAGAGACTCGGCGATCGCTTCACACAGTCGACGGGCCATCGTCCCGCGACCATGAGCTTCATACGCGTAGCTGATTTTTTCACCGTCGACACCCAGTACTTCAGCAAGCTTGGGAAGAAAGTCCAGATCATAGACTGCGACCAGGTTTGGAATTGTGTACGCCGTCGAATTCGGGTCGAGCAGTTCCAGGAGCGGATGCAGGCCTTTCTCGATAGCTTCCCTGACCTTTGCGTGATCGATGATCGTATTTTTATGATCGCCACCTTTGGAAACGTAGTCACGCGTGATGGAACTCACGAAATCGGACGGGAAACCCATGTCAGTAAAGTGTGACGGTTCCCAGTACGTGCGGCTGCTAACCGCGTCCAGATACACTTCCAACTTCGGCGGATCAACATCTGTAAGAATGTTCTGATCACACGTAGCACACCTGCTTTCCAGAGATTGGAGCGAGAACGAGTTGAAAAAACGAATTGAACTTTGCCCATCCACTATTCATGACGCTGTGCCCAACAAAACGAGTCAGAACTTTCTGAAAAATCTGCAATCAGCGACCGCAAGGACTTCAGTTCCGAATTCGATGTCCGAGATCGCTTGCGTGGTCGGAAATTCTTGTCGAACGAGACCGTCCAGAATTCCATCCGTGACAGGCAGCCCGGAATTGTTTTGATAGTACTGTTTCAGGAAATGAGCGACCCCGGCTTTTCTGCATTGCTGGTCGATGCTTCGGACCCAGTCGGTCTGCATCACACGTCGCTTGTTCTTTGCAGCCTGTTCGCAGCCTGTGATGATCCAGTCCAGTTGGTGGATGTGCTGTGAAAAATTCACCGGGTCCAATAACGGCTCAGCGGACACGAATCGAATGGCTGCTGGTACTCGGGTTAGCAACTCGACGCGCGGCAAGCTGGACTGCGCTCCACAGGTGGTTCCCATCCAGACGTTTGGAAAGCCGCTTCCCCAGTCGCTTGGTAAGCGCGAGGAAATGTTCTGTGGGCGTTTTGTCAGAATCAACCAATTCAGGCGATCGCATTCGCGGATGACTTCCCAGGCGTCGTCGCGCCATTCGTCGGCCCCGTCATGAAAGAAATCCGACATGGAGCATGTGAATATGCGCAGTCGCGTGCCATTCTCTTCGCACTGTCGCTGCCACTTCAGCGGCTTCGACCAGTCCTTCGTACGCATCGGACCATTGAACGGTTCACGCCCGCCTCGACGCATGATGCCATCGATATAGCAAAAATTGCATTCTGTACTGACCTTCTCGCAGCCCCACCAGAAGTTATGCGTGTGGTCTGTCCAGCCAATTTTCGAATTCTCTGCCATCGTATCCTCATTTCTATCACGCAGACATCTGTGTCGGACGCGGTCTCATTCTCTTTGACGTGTGAACCAGAAAAATGAGCCGAACAATTTCAGACAAGTCGTTATCTTTTTGATGATTCAAGCCACTGGGATCTTCCGCGAGTCGCGGCCAAGACAGCAAACCGAAGACTAAACGACGCTCTCGGCCAGTTGTCTCTGAAGGTCGGCAAGCACTTTACGGACGTGTTCCGTTGTTACCGGTTTTCTGCGAAACGTCATGAGGACTTCGGCATCCGTGGTTTTGAATCGTCGCTGGCGAGCAGCGACGCCCTGGGCTCGCGGGTTGTTTGAATTCACCAGCGCTTCCGTCTCAAGAGCGTTCAGCTTTTGTCGCTGCACCTGTCTGGCGACGTCGCGCTGCTCTTCGCGGTTGAGTTTTGAAATGTTGTACAGGTGGCGTTTTGTCAGCACCGTGTCTTTGTCACTGCGGGCGGCATGCTGAATTTCGGGATCCACCTTGTCATGCAAAGCCAGCAACTTGCTGATTTCACTCTTGGGTTTGCCGGTAACCCGGCAAAGGTCCACTTGGGCCATCCTGAATTCGTCTCGCAGGCGAGCCAATGCGTCGGCCGTTTCATACGGACGCAGGTCGGCTCGCTGCCAGTTATGGACAATCTGGTCGATTAACACCTCTTTGCGGTCGCCCTGCTGCACCCAACAGGGCAGTTCCTCCAGCTTCAACCGAAACGCGGCTTCGTAACGGCGACCGCCATCGATCACCATGTACTTTTCAGAGGTTGGGTTCCAGCGAACGGTCAGTGGCTGCTTGATGCCACGTTCTCCTATCGAGGCCACGAGTTCCAGCATTTCCAGCTCGTTAAATTCCTGTCGCGGCTGGTTCGGGTCAGGAGTAATCATGGATCTCGGGATGAAATACGAATCGGTAAGCCGTCGTCTCCCCTTTTGATCCGGCGGTACGACTGAATCCTGCGTGTTGAAACTCAGATTCGATGAAGCGGCAAAGGCGGAGGATGCTGCGTTGCTGGCGGACTCAGTGCTACCTTTGCGTGCTGCGTTTTTCGACTTCTCGAAAGAAGTCTCGGGCGATGGTTGCTGCATGTGATGAGGGGGAATGAAGTACGATGGGAATCCGATCGTTGACGGATTGTTCAAAAGGAGCGAGATCAGGAATCACGGTTTCGAACGCGTCACGGCCGAAGTGTTCACGCAGTTCGCTCAGATACTGCTTTTGGTACTTACGGCCGCGTTTAAACCGAGACGCGACGAAACCAAGCAGTTTCAGAGACGGTCTGTTCGATGTTCGCACGTGGTTGAAGGCGGTCAACACGTGTTGAGTCCCCAGTGCTCCCCACTGAGCTGTTTCCAGCGGGATCATCAGGAAGTCTGAGGCGCACAATGCGGCGTACGTGATCAGTGAAATATCCGCCGGACAGTCGATCAGAATATAGTCATAGAACTTTCGAACGGCGTTCAATGGATCGACCAGCGATTGTTCCAGACCAGTCCCCTCCCAGTCACCGGGCGAAGTGTTGTTGTACTGTTCGAGCTTAAAACTGCCGGGGACACAATCGATATGCGACAGTTCAGATTTTGCAATCAGAGAATTGATATTCGCGTCAATCGCCGGGTTAAAGAATTGCTCACAGCCGGTCAGATCACTGGCAGTGGGGCCGAGCAATGTGCTGGAAATGTTCCCCTGTTTATCCAAATCCAGCACCAGACAGCGCTTACGCTGTTCCTGACAAACACCGGCAATCAGCCAGCACAAATGAGTCTTCCCGACTCCTCCTTTGAGATTCAACGACGTGATCACTTTGGCGCCGCTGTTTGTTTGATCCTGCATACCCATAGACTACGTGCGCCTGACACTGGCGCAAGTCTTCTGTGTCGTGCTCACTAAGAGGCTTCAGCGGAGATCGGCTTTCTCATGCCGATACTGAGGAAAGTTTCTCCGAGAAACTCTTGTTGACAGGTCAGTGATTTCGTGGTGCTGATGTGCTCTACGGCCCGATGTCCCCCTCAGTCTGTTTAGCGTGTCAGGTGCCAGAAGCACGTGTGACCTCACCAGTTTCCATCCGTTCCGTCAATCTGATTTCCCGACGGGTTACGGACGAGATGCCGACACGTTACAGACAAATCTAACGACGCTTTGCGGACCGATTTTTGCCAGTCCAATTGCTTCTGTTCCCGTCATGAAGCCGAGAATCGACCATCGGCCGTGCGTTCGACGGGTTGCAGACATGCTGGCCGACTCGTTACGGACGGCTGACTCCCGTACGTTGGTACAGAATCGGCTTGTTTCAGGGCTCTGTCACGGCTGTCACTTACACACCGGCGGACTGCGGACAAGGTACGACCAGTTACGGACATGGCTCCGACTCGTTACCGACAGAACGGCGACGGGTTACGGACCGGTCTTGTTTCTAGAATGGCCGTGAGCCGCAGCAGTCAGCTATCCATTCCAGCGTCTCACGCGGGTACGCGCGATGGTGTGTGTTAAAAACTATTAACTCAAAACTCTCACACTCGAATAGCCAAAAACGTGGACCTCTTGGCGCGGCGCAAATTCTGTGGAAGACTAACGGCACGTTGACTTCCGAATCCAATCAGCACCGGCCCATGCCCAGTTCGATGGGGCGCGACGAACTCAATCTCGTTGACTTCCCCATCGGCTCACTGACCTATCAGCAGCCACGCGGTGCGGACGACAGAGCGATCGACGAACTGGTTTTCAGTGTTGATTCGTTCGAGGAAGAAGTCGGTATGGTCGTGCCCAAGAAAGTCACCACACGCACATCTTCCCGCTACGGATTCCCAACACCCAAGGAAGAGGAACTGCTTGTAGGGCTGATGTTATTCTGTCGCCTGAAGAACAACTTCACGTCACCGCGGATTCACTTTCGCAACAGCGAATTGCTGAAGGTGATGGGCTGGGTCGATAATGGCCGCAGTCGGCGGCAATTGAGGCAGGGACTGGATCGGCTCAGCGGAGTCAAACTGAAATATGAAAACAGCTGGAGCACGGATGACGGGCAGAAATACGAGAAAGAATTCATTACCGGAATTCTGGACAGTTATGAATTGAAGACCGCTGTCAATCAGGGTGTCGGAACGGACCGCGAATTCAGTTGGGTGCAATGGTCGGCCGAAGTCTTTGCCGACATTCAAAAAGGAAACGTGAAGGAGCTGAATACCGCCGAGTTTTTCTCGTTGAAGCTGCCCTTGTCCCGAAGAATGTATCGATTCCTCGACAAGCACCTGTCGCCCGATCGAATGTTCGAGATGAAACTCAAGACCTTCGCCGCCCACCTCGGGATTTCCGAAACTCATCACATCGGAAAAATCCGCGAACGCCTGAAGCGACCGATCGACGAGTTACAACAACTCGGCACTCTGATATCAACAGCCAGCGACACAGATCGCTTTCACCGTCTTGGAGCAGGGGACTGGCTGATCCGTTTTCAGCGTGTGGGCTCCGCAATCACTCAGCAGCCTCAACGTCCCGCCGTAGAGCGAACCGCACGATCCGCGGCCACCCCGAAAAAGAACTCCATCGCCGCCCGGCTTGTCTGTGCGTTTTATCAGCAGTGGAGCGGCAATCCTTCGCACACACCATCATGGTCGGAAACCAAACAGGCTCAGGCCGTCATCGACACCTATGGTGATGACGTCGAAGAGAAGCTGTTACCGCAGGTCATCAGGCTGATGAAAAGCGGCTTTCCGACGGCAACCTCCTTTGGCGCCACGAAACTGTTCTGGCATGAAGCCACAAAGAAGCAGAAAACAATCCAGACACAGAAAGCACAGAAACATGTGTCTCGCGAATCGGACGCCACAGAGCAGGCACAACGAAAGGAACAGCAGCGTCGGAAAGACGAACTGCGAACGGCGTGGGATAAGCTCAATGAGCAACAGCAACAGGACGTCCGCGATGCCGTGCTGCAGAACTGCGACACCTTTGTTCGCACACGAATTCAACAACGCCGATTCGACGATCCGCTCGTACAACTCGCATGCCTGAACGAACTGGAGCGACGACGAAGCTCGCAGATTTGATCTGCTCGTACAGCCCCCTCAAAGTTGCACTCAGCAGGGGGCGGCAAAGGCGGCAATCAACGGGGCAACACAGTTGACCCCGTTCTCCGCTCGGACAAGCCGAAAACAGGCTCCACGATCAGGGCTCTGCGTCGACGTGCTGGCGCCCGCGACCCGCGGAGCTGGCCGACGACGCCGATGGAACGGCTGCGGCATCTCCGCGGGTCGCGGCCACCGGCTCGTACCTCGCCCGGCCCACGACGCAGAGCCGCACGCCTCTTCCCGGCGTCAGAGACTGCTCCTTCAAATCGGCGATCGCCGATTTCGCCACCGGCGCCACTTCGCCTCCATCCCGGATCGTATTTGCCAGCTAATTCCACGTCCCCAGAAATCTCAGCCCACTCATTGTCGCTAAGCTGCTCCGGCTGACGATTGGCATATTTGCCGTCGAACATCTGACTCGACCAGCCCAGCCGCACATCGATACGTTCCTCAGCCAGTCGCCACAACAACAGCTGGAAGCCGGCTTCGCCTTCTTCGTCACAGTCCGGTAGCAGCAGCACCCGATTTCGACCCGCACTGCGAGCAAACCGTGCGATCTTCTCCACCTGAGCATCCGTGGCTCGGTTGCTTCCCAAACCAATGGCCGCCACTTTCAATGCCGTCATCCGCAGCACCTCATTCATGCCTTCCGCCACTACTACTCCGAACCGTTCCAGCGAATCCTGAACGTACGGTTCGTCGAGCCGCGAGGCATGGCCGCCGTACAGTTCCACTCCACGATGAAAGCCGCTGACGAAGCGATGCTTCGCGGGCTTCTTCCCCTCGGGCTTACCATCCCGCACCCATTTCAGGTACTTCTCCTCAAAGGAAAGGTTCCGGCCGGAATAACTGACCACTTCGCCGCGTTCGTTCCGGTGTGTATACACCAGATAGTTTTTCCGAAAGAGGCTTCGGCCATTTCCGGGAATCCAGCCGACTCCCCATTCCTCCAGCAGGTCCGCGGTCATCCATTTGCGTGACCGCACGTATTGTGCCGCCTCCGGGCTCATTTGCTCCACGTCGGCGACCAGATCCGCATGCAGGTCGGCCAACGCCCGGGCGGCCTCTTTGTCATGCCGTCGTAACGGAGTGTTGACCACGCTGGCCACGGCCTGACGGACCGGCGTCGCAATCTCTTCCACCGTCCTGGTGTTCGCTGCGGACCCGGGCGACTCAAGTCCCGAAAGCTCTCGCAGCTTCGCCACCGCATCCTTGAATTCCTGGCCACGCAATCTGCCGCCTGCTGGCATGCTTCGTTTTTCGAGACCGTGAATCAGTGTCAGCAAATTTCCACGCGTCTGGCAACTGTGGCAAAAAATTCGCCGAGCCGCATCCAGCGAGACGCTCAATTTTCCGTAGCTGGTGTCCGCACAATCGGGGTTGAACACGCATTCCATCCGATGTTCCCGGGCGTGTTCCGCTGGCAGTGGCAGTCCGTAGTGCTGCAGCACCGTTTCCAGGGACGTCTTTTCAATCAGCTGATCGACGTCGTTGAAGTAGCTGCCCGGGCCGCGTTGTGGGCGGGCAGCAGGTGATGAGGATTCATTTGTGGTCATAGCGCAAGGGGAAATTTGTCCCAACGATGCTACCCTGTCGTTTCCGACATGGCAAAGACTTTGCAACTAAAGATCGGCCCGCGAGATATCGACATGCTCTCCGCAATCGACCGCTGCCCGCTGACGTCGGCGCAATTGTTTCGGCTGTGCGGAGTTTCGTCGCAGCCATTCTCCGACGTCCGAGATCTGCGTCGCCGGCTGCGGCAACTGCGACAAGCTGGTTTACTGAAGAGCTGGCCGTACGCTGTCGCCAGTGAAGGACGGTCTCCGCATTAGTTCAAGCTCTCGCAGGACGGCTACCGCCTGTTGCATGGTCACGATGTCACGCTGCCGAAACGTCGTTTCTTCGAAGCCATCAGTCCCGGTCATCATCATCACACCATGTGTCTGGCTGACCTCATCGTGCATCTCACCATCACAGCTCAAGCCGGTGGGCACACCATCGAACAGTTCGCCCGGGAAAACAGCGTCTGCCTGAAGGCGGATCCCTTCACAATCTATCCCGATGCCGCTTTCGTTGTTCGACGGAGCGACGGGCAGACGTTTCCGTTCTGTGTGGAACTCGACAACGGCACAGAACGGGTTCGCTCAAAGTTGGACGTCGAAAGCATCGAACGAAAACTCCGCGGCTACGACGCCCATCAATCTCAGTTCGACCGGTTCCATGCGGATCGCTACCTCGTGCTGCTGGTCACTACCCGCAGCCAGCAACGTCTGCAGCACATGCTGGATCTCGCCGCGATGGTGATGAAGCAACCGAACCGCACCGTTTTCATCGGAGCGAACCTGGACACAATCCTGCCTGCCGATCCCTTCCAAGACGCCCTCTTCACCGATCATCGCTGTCTGAAGCGGACGCTGATTCCCATGATTACATCGCCGCCGAAAACCTTACGATCCATTCCACATTCCCGGCACGCAGTGGTATTGTGAAGTCCCGCTGGAAGGCCGTCCCTTCGAAACAACTCGTCCGCCCATGCGCGGACAACCGTATTCTCAAGCCAAACGACTGCCACCCCCGTCGATTGTCGATGGCTCCGCGTCGCCGGCAGTGGCAGGTCCGACTCGAACAACGTCGGAAGTTCGCAGAATCGGTCATTGCAACGTGAGACTCGGCCACATCGGGCCCGCTCCCGAAGTGGATCCCTCCGAAGGGAGCGGTGTCACACCGTGTCGCACCGGCGACGGCGGATGCGAGCTGACGCTCGGAAACGCTTCCGTTGGTCGCTCAGTGGTGGAAACGGAAGGTTGCGTGAGGGTATTTTTGTTTTTCTTTCTGCCTACCTTGAATGCGGTTTATTCTGGAATCACCCGTCGGCAATACGCGTGGACCGGCGTATACGGAGCTCCTGCTGCAGACGCTGCATCGAGCCGGCACGCGAGAACCGGTCACCCTGCGAATTGAATCGAATGCGGGGCAGGTTGGACTCGGCATTGATTGCCCGGATCCTGTGCGAACACTGTTGTTGCAGGAACTTCAGGACGCTTACCCTGGACTCAAAGTCAGGGTCGTTCAGGGTGTTTCCGTTGAAGCCGACGAATGTTGTGGCTTCGTCGAATTAAGCAAGATCCCAGATGTATTGACGCTGCGTTGCTATGAACAGTTTTTCGATCAGACCGATGGGCGACAATTTACCGACCCCATTTCCGGTTTGTTGTCGGCCGTGCGCACCGGCCGATCGGGACGTCTGACCTGTTCGATCGAATTACAGATCACGCCCGCATCCAGATCCCGACAGAAGTCAGCCACCGAAATCGCCAGCACTCTGCAGCGGAAATTTCGCACCCAATGGTTGCGGACTTTCTACGTCAATAACGCCACTGATCACCGACGCTACCGTCGATTCTTCGCGCGGATCGCCAGTTGGTTTACCCATCCTGCAATAGCACCGCCTCAAAATGGCACAGAAACGTCCGCTGCTGCGTTATTTGAATGTCGACTGGTCATCCATGCCCGAGCCACCGCTGACGCGTCTCAGATCGTCGTCAAAAAGCTCTCTGATATCGCTGGCGTCTTCAGCCGCTTCAATTCTGCTGACGTGAAATGGCAGAGCACAGCCCCAACCATTGGACAGCCGAAACGGAAACGTCGTGGTTTTCTGCTGTCCGCCAAAGAGATCGCCACGTTGTGGCATCCACTCACAGAATCAACCGACGCGGTGTCTCGTGTCCAGCGATCAGCCTTTCGAGAAATCGAGCCACCGGTCGTATTGCCGAGGCACGACAGCAGTCTCGCTGCGACAACTCTGGGGCGAACCTGTTTTCGTCAGCAGAAAAGCCTCTTTGCGATCGAAGCCGACGATTTACGACGTCACCTGATCGCGATTGGAAAGACGGGAACGGGGAAGAGCAGCTTTCTGCTGAATCTTGTGCGGCAACAAATGGAAGCCAATCACGGCACAGTACTATTCGATCCGCATGGACAACTGGCGGACGAAGTGCTGAGCGTTGTGCCGAAGCGACGCAGCAACGACGTCATCTACTTCAACGCAACAGACGACATCGCACCGGTAGGCTTCAATCCGATGGTTGGTCCACCCGGTACGGATCCTACACTCATCGCCGACGGCGTTCTGACTTCGTTCAAGAATGTGTTCGGCTTCGACGAAGGCTCTGCCCCCAGGCTTTTGCATATCTTCCGCAATTGCCTGCTATCGCTGATCGGCACCCCGCACGCGTCGATCAGCAGTGTGCAACGCATTCTGGTCGATCAGCTGTTCCGTAAGTCCGTCATCGCGGGCGTCCAGAATGCGGCCGTTCGAGAATTCTGGCTCACAGAATTCAATCGCTGGAATGACCGGGATCGAACTCAATACATCGCCAGCCTGCAGAACAAACTCGGAGCCTTCACGACAAACGAAAGACTAAGTCGAATCCTGAATCCGGAGTCGAAAGGGATCGTGCTGCGAGACATCATGGATCAATCAAAGATCCTAGTCTGCAATCTTTCAAAGGGGACGGTCGGCCACGATGCGTCGACGCTGCTGGGTTCGTTGCTGCTGTCCAGCCTGCAGATTGCAGCCATGAGTCGAGCCGATATCCCGGAAGCAGACCGTACCGACTGCGTTATCGTGGTGGATGAATTTCATTCGTATTTGTCCGAGGGTAATTCCACGATGGCCGACGCTCTGGCCGAATCGCGGAAGTACCGCACCAGCTACGTGCTGTCGACACAAATGCTGGAACAACTGGATCCCGCTACGCTGGCCGGAGTTCTCGGCAACTGCGGTTCCACACTGTGCATGACCGTCGGCCCCCGAGACGCCGAAATCCTAGCCGGACTTCTCGGCAGCGGTTTGACACCGACGGACCTGATGGCCATTCCGAAATACCACGCCTACCTGAGACTCCTGATCGCCGGAGCCCCGCACACGTTCAGCATGGCAACACTGCCACCACCCAGATTGAACAGCAAACGCTCCGCCATCATTCGGAAGGGATCCCGGCAGCGATATGGTGAGTCAGTGAGCGAACGGACAAAAACAGCGCTGCGATCTGCCCGCCTAACGTAAACTCAGGACATGCCACGCTCTATGACGAACAACGATCCGCAATGCAACAGCCCCCGGTCGGTTAGACCTGAGTCAGAGACGACATCGCAATATCTGTCGCCAGTCTTGCCAAATCAACCGGATTCAGGCGATCGCGGGCATGGCCGAAATACGCACCTTGTTTGACATCAGTATGACTACACCTGTGGGATTGCTGCCGCATCGTTCGTTGCGTCGGACGATGTGACCGGAGCAATGAACGACTGGGTACAACGTGGCTCCGGTCGGTCTCACCGAAGCGGCTTGGTGCGGCGACACCCGAACGTCAAAGTGTCGGACCACGGCTTTGATGGTTGCCGCAGATCGAACTCAGAACACGCCCTGAGTCACCAAACCAGACGTGCTGGTCATCATTTTGACATCGCATTGCAATGAAATTTTGGAGACGTCTTGAATCAGATTGATGCTGTGTCCTTGTGTGTCGGACATCGAAACCACCGAATTCAGGTGGTGAACAAGGAAGCTCAGCTCGATGCGGTTCGCCGCATTCACGTGTCTTGCTACGCTGGTTCAAATCCCAATCGGTGAACTTGATGCAACCAACGCGAGTTGGAATCAAGATGTCTGCACCGGTTGGAATCGATCTTCTGCGGGACCGCATCATCGACATCGTGTGACGAATGGAAGTTCATGAAGTCATCCGATCCAGAGTCCTACTTGCCGTCAAAATCTACTCTTCGTCGGTATTCGCCGGGCGTCTCACTGACCTCTCATTTAAAAATTGCGTGCAGACGTTCTTTGTGACTCTATCCGGCCAGTGGAGCGATCTGTTTCAGGGTCATCTCTGTTTCACGCAGCTGTTGTTTGACTTTGGCAACCTGGACTGCGGTGATTTCCTGGTGAGGCGTGCGGTTCAGTTCGCTACGGAACCGGCGTTCCAGTTGCCGATGGAGCAGTCACCAATTGCTCCGCGTTCGGGCGAATAGGGCGATCCCGCGCAAGTGAACCCGCCCGTACGAACGTGAAGGTTCCACGAGCAAGGCGACTTTTCGCGGAGTTCTGACTTTGGGTGGCATGAAGTCGCGGGCAACTTCGCGTGTCGCGAATCGTTAACTCTATATCGCATCTATCCTCGACACGTGGAGTAAGAAGCGATAATGATACTGTTGAGTGATAATTCTCCGGCTCGCAGCGCATGTCGCATGGTATTTATCAGGACGCGTAATGACGGTATCTCGATCACTCACTATTCTTGTTTTGTTGTGTACCGCTCTGCGGCACGTTGCATGTCCACGGGCTCACGCGGATGAGCAGACGCCAACCCCTGAACAGCTCGATTACTTTGAATAGCACGTGCGTCTGATGTACTCGCCGTCCGGAAGTTCATTTGAGATCCCAGAATTGCTAATATGGGAGCTGCGGTCCTGATTGAAAAACTGAAATGTGAGGTTCAATAGATGTCCCGTCCAATCGCAATAACACAGCTGATCGCCCTTATTCTTTTTAGCGTTGTTTCCCGCGATGCTCGTGCTGATGACAAGCCCAATATTGTCCTGATCTTCGCCGACGATCTGGGCTACGGTGATCTCGGTTGCTACGGTGCGACCAAAGTGCAAACGCCCAACATCGATCGTCTGGCCGCCGAAGGAAGGCGGTTTACAGACGCTCATTCAGTATCGGCCGTTTGCACGCCGTCTCGGTATGCGGTACTCACCGGGGAATACCCACTGCGCGCGAATGGCGGAAAAGGGATCTGGGGACCGGCACCAGTGAATTCACCGCTACTGGTGGATACTGAAAAAGTCACGATTGTCGACGTTCTGAAAGACAGTGGATATGACACTGCGGTGGTGGGGAAGTGGCATTTGGGATTCAAGACGGGTTCGAACGACTGGCAGGAGCCGTTGCGCCCTGGACCGCAGGATCTCGGTTTTGATTACTACTTTGGGATGCCTGTGGTGAACAGTGCGCCGCCTTATATCTATGTCGAAAATGATCGCATCGTAGGCAGCGACCCAGCCGATCCGTTGGTTCAGCTGGGCAGGAATGATAAAGGTGTTGCTACCCCGATTAGGCCCATTCCTCCCGAGGCCGCGCAGCGGAGTCCCAACCAATTTCGTGGAGCGAAGGAAGCTCATAAGCAGTTCAACGACTACGAGGTCGGCACGAAGTTCGCTGGGAAAGCCGTCGAGTGGATCGAGTCTCGCAAAGACAAACCCTTCTTTCTGTATCTGGCGACAACCAACATTCACCATCCCTTCACACCAGCCCGGCGTTTTCAGGGAACCAGTCAGTGCGGCCTGTATGGTGACTCCATCCATGAACTCGACTGGATCGTCGGTGAGGTTCTGGACTGCCTTGAAGAGAACCGATTGAGTGACAACACGCTGGTGATCTTTACCAGTGATAACGGCGGCATGTTTAACCATGGCGGACAGGCCGCCTTTCAAGCCGGGCATCGGCAAAATGGCGACCTGCTGGGATTCAAGTTTGGCGTTTGGGAAGGAGGGCACCGCGTGCCAATGATTGTCCGCTGGCCGGGCAAGGTGAAAGCAAGAACAACCTCGAACCAGCTGATTGGCAACATCGACATGCTGGCGACATTAGCAGCAGTCACCGGACAAAAGCTGGACCCGGCTCAGCAAGCAGACAGCGTCAATATGCTGCCCGCCTTTGTCGGCGAACCGGAAAAGCCGCTTCGCGGTCATTTAATTCTCGCTCCGCACAAGGGGACGCACCTTTCGATTCGCAAAGGAAAGTGGATGTATATCCCCGGACAGGGAAGCGGCGGTTTCGGGGGAAAGAAACCCGGCGATCACACGTTCGCCGGACCGCCAGCGGCGAGCTTCGTGGGTTCAGTCAACAGCGACATCGAAGACGGGAAAATCAAACGCGATGCCCCGCCCGCTCAACTCTACGATCTGGAAGCGGATGTGAATCAAATTCAAAACGTGTACAACAAATACCCCGAGGTGGTGCAGGAACTGAGCACGTTGTTGGAAACCTATGCGCCACTAGACGAGAAGCCCCGTCCCGGAAAGAGCAGTCCGGGCGCGACGAGCACGCGTGCAAGAAAGACGCCGGCAATTCCGAGTCCCCGGAGCGCGTCTTTCGACTTTGAATCAGGCAAGGTGGAACCGTGGAAGGTCGTCGAAGGGGAATTCGGCCACGTCATCGGCAGCCGATCCGAGTTCTTCAGGAACAAACAGGAATACAACAAGCAGGGTGAATACTATCTGACGACACTCGAACCGACAGCAGATGCTGAAAAAGGTATGGACAGTCAAACCGGCGTGATCGTGTCGCCGCTCTTCGTTCCCGCGGGCGGAACGATCACGTTTCGGATCGGCGGCGGTCAAGGTGAGTCCACGTACGCTGCACTCTGCACGGCCGACGGCAAAGAAGTTCAATTCGCTCGCGGCATCAACGATCAGATCATGCTGAACGCAGTATGGGACCTCACTCCGCACGTTGGTCAGAAGATGTTCATTAAAGTCGTCGACCATTCAACGACCGGTTGGGGACACATCACCGTCGATGACTTTCAGTTCGATGCGAATGTGCTGGCGCAATACCCCGAACTGTCACATAAGAACTGACTTTTTTGTTTAGTCGTCGGACGTACGATCCATAGAATTTACAATTCATCTTCTGACTATCGTCCTCAACGCGTGGTTGAATGCTCAGTAAAGTTCCGAAAGATCTAGCTGACTGATACAACGGACAACGCAAGAGAGAAACGCAAATGATCAAGTTGCTACTCCCTGATCCCCAATCCACGAGAACTCCCTCAATGACACACCGATCAACGCCACTATTTGTCTGCTTTTTCATCAGCTTTTGCATCGCTGTTCCCGCAATCGCACAAACCACCGGCGAGGCAGCTCAGCAGGGCCCGGCCACGAAGAAGGTCGCAAAGACACCCGAACAATACGACAAGTCTGTTCCCGAACCGACGCTGTCCGGTGTGAAGTATGGCGATCACAATCGTCATGTGCTGGATTTTTGGCGAGCTGAATCCAAATCGCCAACTCCGCTGGTGTTTGTCATTCACGGTGGCGGTTGGACCGGAGGCAGTAAAGAACGCATTTATCGCTTTGCCGACGTTGCCGCACTGCTGGACGCTGGCATCTCGGTCGTGGCAATCAATTACCGTTATGTCACTCAGGCGGGCAAGGTGAGTCCGCCTGTCAAGGTGCCACTGCATGACGCTGCCAGGGCATTGCAATTTGTTCGCACGAAGGCGGCTGAGTGGAATATTGACAAGCAGCGCATCGGTGCGGCGGGTGGCTCTGCGGGCGCTTGTTCCAGTTTATGGTTGGCGTTTCACGACGATCTTGCTGTCGTCGATAGCGAAGACCCCGTTGCTCGCGAGTCAAGTCGACTTTGGTGCGCGGCTGTGGTTGGCGCTCAAACCAGCCTCGATCCGAAGCAAATGAAGGAGTGGACTCCGAACAGCAAATACGGAGGTCATGCATTTGGCAAAGCGAACTTCGCTGAATTCCTTGCCGACCGCGAGATGATCCTGCCGTGGATCGCGGAGTACTCACCGTACGCACTTGTTAGCAAAGACGATCCTGCTGTGTTTCTGACCTACTCCAGTCCGCCAGCCCTTGGCAAAGATGCCAAAGATCCAACTCACACATCCAATTTCGGCGTGAAGCTAAAGGAACACTGCGAATCCACTGGCGTTGCCTGCGAACTGGTTTATCCCGGAGCCCCGAATGTGACTCACAAGACACCAACCGAATTCCTGATCGCAACGCTCAAGAAGGACGCACCATGAAATTCTTCCCCATCATCGCGCTATTTGCATCGCTGACGGTCAGTCTCTGTGACGCGGCAGAGACGAGTGCAGATTTCTACGTGGCGACGGATGGATCCGATGCATGGTCTGGAAAATATCCGGAACCCAATGCCCAGCGTACGGACGGACCGTTCGCGTCGCTGGAGCGTGCACGCGATGCGGTGCGAGAACACAAACAGAATCCGCCGGATGACACAGTTGTTCTCATTCGCGGCGGAACGTATCGACTCAGCCGAACGGTCGTCTTCGGACTTGAAGACTCGGGGCGTGGCGACTCGACCATCACTTATGCCGCTTATCCCGGTGAGACGCCTGTCTTTAGTTCAGGTCAGAGGATAGACGAGTGGAAGCCAGTTAAGGCTGACCTGCCGGGGCTGCAGAAAGCGGCGATCGGCAAGGTACAGGTGGCGGATGTGTCCGGTCGCTTTCGTGCACTCTTCGATGCTGACGGACTGCTGCCGCGTGCTCGCTCGAAGGGCTTTATTCCGCTGGAGGGCGGCAGTCGAAACGAACTCCATTTTCCAGCCGGCCGTCTGAAGAACTGGCCGAACGTGGAAGATGTGGAAATCGTTGTTCGCCCGCATCATGCCTGGATTGTGAACATCCTGCCTTTGATGTCGGTCAACGAAAACAAACAGATTGCTCGCACGTCGATCGACGCTACCTATGCGATGAACTATCTCCATTTTCTGAAGGAAACAGAATCGTGCTGGGTTGAAAATGTGCTGGAGGAACTCGACGAACCGGGTGAATGGGTGCTCAACACAAAGGAAGGGAAGCTCTATCTCTGGCCACGAAACGACTCGCCTGTGTTGGCACCTCAACTGACGGAGCTGATCCGCATCGAAGGGAAGATCGACAAGGAAGGCCCGCAGGATACGCCGGTGAGAAACCTCTGTTTTCGCGGTCTGACATTCATGCATGGAGACCGCTATCAGCTGGCCAGCGACGACGCCGGACTGCAACACGACTGGGACATGCACGACAAGCCCAACGCACTGGTTCGACTCCGCGGGACGAAGAATTGCACGATCGAACAGTGTCGGTTCGCACACAGCGGCAGCGGAGCGATTCGCGTTGACCTGCATGGACAGCAGAATAAGATTTCCGCCAACGTCATCGAACAGATGGGAGGCGCGGGAATACTACTCTGTGGCTACGGCCCCGGAACCAAGGACGTGAACAGGAATAATCTGGTTGCCAACAATCACATTCATCACGTTGGCAGAATCTATTCGCATTCGGCGGGCATCATGGTCTGGCAAAGCGGCGACAACCGCATCGCCAACAATCTGATTCACAACACTCCCTACACCGGAATCATTATTTCCGGCTGCATGACGGATTTCTTTACAAAGAACGGTCGAGAATTAGGCAGAACGATCAGAAGGCATGAGATCGCTGGCCTGCCGAAGAACCCGGAACTGGAAGATGTTCGCCCCTATTTGCACACTCGGAACAACACAATCGAGTACAACGAAATTCATCACGCCATGGAAATGCTGGGCGATGGCAACGCAATTTACATTCGCGGCGCCGGTGCTGGCAACGTCATCCAACGCAACTACATTCATCATCTGGTCGCACCGATGATCATGCAGGCCGCGATCCGAACCGACGGCGGCCAGACCGATACGCTCATCGCCGAAAACCTGATCTACAAATGCACTTCGCAGGGCATCCTGTTGAAACTGAACAACCGCTGCGAGAACAACATCATCGCTGACATCATCGCCCCGCCCCGCGGCTACTACCTCTCGCTGCGGGAGGGCCCCATGACCGGCGCCACGATTAAGCGAAACATCTTCTATGCATCCGCAGAGCCATGCACCTTCATCGATGAACTGCCGCCCGGAAGAGGGCGAACCACTGAGGATCGCCGAGGAAGAGGACTGGCCGCGTCGAAGGAAGCCGACACCGATCACAACATCTACTACTGTGCAAGCAATCAGGAACTGGGAAAGCAAATGCTCGAAAAGCAACAGCAAGTCGGCGTTGACGCTCACAGCCTTGCAGTTGATCCGCTGTTTGTTGATGCCGCGAATGGCGACTTCCGGTTGCGCCCCGACTCGCCAGCATTGAAGCTTGGCTTTGTGCCGTTCGATATATCAAAGGTCGGTTTGCGTACGGAGTGAAAAAATGAAAATCGACAAGCGGAGTCCGTACGGATCCACACTTCTGGTTTCGCTAATCTCTGGCACACGTTTTCACACACGACTCGAACTTTGGCAATACACGCTCATGACGCATCGACTTAAAACCGCCTGGTTTCTCATCTTGGTGCTATCTGGCGGGGCGGCGAATTCGGTAGCCGCTGATGAACCGGCACAGCGCCCTCCTAACGTCCTGTTCCTGGTGTCGGACGATCTGAGACCAGAACTGGGCTGCTACGGAAACTCCACCATCAAAAGTCCCAACATTGATCGGCTGGCGCAGCGGGGAATGGTCTTCATGCGAGCCTACTGTCAGCAGGCAGTTTGCTCGCCGTCACGCAGTAGTGTGATGACCGGCATGCGACCGGATACGACGAAGGTGTGGGATCTGAACACTCATTTCCGCAAGGCGTTACCGGACGTAGTGACGCTGCCACATTTCTTCCGCAACAACGGCTACACCACCCGCGGTCTGGGGAAAATCTATCACGGTGGTTTCGATGATCCAGATTCATGGTCCAGTCCAGCGAAGGCGACGAAGAAAAATCGTCAAAAGGCTTCCGCGAAGACTGCCAGTCCCAACGCGGTGACCGGCCCAGCGCCCGACGAGTTCGCCAACGCAACCGGAGCGCAGCTGACGAAGACCGATCGTGGACGCGCGGTTGGAGCCACCGACGATTCGCCTGATGGCGGCGGTGAGGGCGAACTGGCTGACGAAGCTATCGCCGCGCTGCGCGAATTCAAGGCGGGATCGCAGCCGTTCTTCCTTGGCGTGGGATTCCACAAACCACATCTTCCGTTCGTTGCCCCTCGGGCGTACTGGGACCTGTATGACGCAGCGAAGATTCCGCTACCCGAAAACCGTTTCCTGCCAGAAGGCGCACCCGCCTTCGCACTGGTGGAAAAGGCCGAGTTGTGGAACTACAGCGGCGTACCGGACCAGGCCCATCTGCCGGACGACTACGCGCGGCTGCTCAGGCATGGCTATTATGCAGCAGTCAGTTACATGGACGCGCAGCTTGGACGCGTCGTCGAAGAACTCGAGCGACTGGGCATGGCGGACAACACGATCATCATTCTGTGGGGCGATCATGGCTGGAAGCTGGGTGAGCACGATCGCTGGGCCAAGCACAGCAATGTGGAAAACGATGCCCGTGCGCCGTTGGTCATCCTGGCTCCGGGCATGAAGTCCGCCGGCAGGACAACGGCTGCGCTGGTCGAATTCGTGGACATCTATCCCACACTTGCCGAACTGGCGGGATTGCCGCTGCCCGAAACTTTGGAGGGTACCAGCCTTGTTCCGCTGCTCGACGAGCCCAACCGACCCTGGAAATCGGCCGCGTTGTCTCAGTATCCGCGTACGGTGAAGGGTCGGAAACTCATGGGCTACTCAATGCGCACTGATCGCTATCGTTTCACGCAATGGCTGCACCGCGATGATCCGACGAAGGTTGATGCCGTGGAACTTTATGACCACCAGACCGACCCGCAGGAGAATGTAAACATCGCCGAGCGGGCGGAGCACGAGGCGATGATCGAACAACTGACTGCCCAATTTCGCGAACTTTACAAACCAAAATGCAAATAAAACTCCATAAATCACTCGCTGAGCTGCTTACCGGAGCCCTGACAATGATCGGCTTGTTGCCCGGTCTGCTGCAAGCGGAAGATAAGTTCATTGAACAGTTCAAGTTCAGCGGGGGGATCGTTGTCGCGATTGATTTCGATGACGGAAAATTCATTGCGGATCTGGCGACGGATGGGCCGTTCGTCATTCACGCGTTAATGAGTGACGAGGATCGTGTCGCGGCGGTGCGGCAGACGGTACAAGAGGCCGGTGTATATGGGAAGGTCTCGTGCGATCTTTACAACGGACGTGACCTGCCATATGTCGACGGCCTGGTGAACGTGGTGTTGCGGAAAGAATCCTGCCAGGTGCCGGACGAAGAATTGATGCGCGTGCTGGTTCCCGGCGGGCGATTGGTTACCGAAGGACCAAACGGCTGGAAGAAAAAGGCGAAGCCCGTTCCTGATGGGCTGGACGAATGGAACCAGTTTCTGCACGGTCCCGATAACAACGGCGTTTCGCTGGACGACGTCGGTCCTCCTCAGCGACTGCGCTGGCACGACACGCCGGAATACGGGCGTTCCAAGTCGCTGTCGCCGTCGTTCACCAACATGGTGTCTGCTGATGGAGTGCTGTTTACCATCGAAGACCGAGCAACCACTGAAGACATCAATGCACCGGTCGAATATTATCTGGTGGCTCGCGATGGCTTTAACGGCATTGAGCTGTGGAAGCGGCCGATGGACCAGTGGAGCGAGTGGCAGACCAGCAGCATCAAATCCATTCCCACTCAGCAACAGCGCTGCCTGGCAGCGGTCGGCAGAACGGTTTACGTGTGTTCAGGCTTCGGCGGTCCCGTGATGGCGTTTGCAATCCGCACCGGTGCGCCACGGCAGGTTTACGAACATTCGAAAGGCACGACGGAATTCGCTATCGACGGCAATAGGATGTACGTAATCAAAGGCACGCCGTACAGGCTTCTACGGTCAGAGACGTCTGACAGCATCGCGGAACTTTGTGCCATCGATCTTCAAAGCGGCGAAGTCGTGTGGACACACTCAATCACTGACGAATACACGGGTGGCACCTTTGCAGCAAAGGACGGACGAATCGTCTATCACAGCGCCAGCGGGTTAACTTGCCTGAACAGCGCAACAGGCAAAGCTCATTGGACGGAAAACGTTGAAATCGAAATTGAACCTGCGAAAGCTTCGAAGAACAACAACACCAAACGAAGAAAACCGGTTGCTTCGCCGCTGACGTTTTCTTCCAACATCCATCCGACTTTGGTGCTGACGGACGATAAAGTTTTCTGCGCCGTGCATAAAACCATGACGGCGAAAAATCTTGCGGATGGCCAAACATTGTGGACGGCTGGTGCGGGCGAAAACTACATGAAGAGCACGGAGATCTTTATTGCCGATGGGTTAATTTGGGGGCGAGACCTGAAGGGGCACGATCCCAACACGGGTGAAGTTGTGCGGACGCTGGTTCAGGAAATGAACGGCCCGATGTCGCACGACCGCTGCTATCGCAATCGCATCACTCACCGCTTTTATCTGAACAGCGCGTCCGGCGGCAGCGACTTTATGCAGCTGGATGGAACCGCAGAAAGCCCCAATCCGTGGGTGCGTTCCACGTGTGGATTGGCCGTTATGCCTGCCAACGGAATGATCTACAACGGCCCGTATGTGTGTCAGTGCGCGATTGGCACGATGATCACCGGCGTGAATGGATTCTATAACGGCTCGGGAAATTCTGATCAACGTTTCACGGTAACGATTGAACCTCGATTGGTGAAAGGCCCCGCGTTCGCAAACGTGGATGGCCCCTCTTCTGCGGCCAACGACTGGCCAACGTATCGATATTCCAGCACTCGCACAGCCGTCACCACGACCATCGCGCCGGAGAAGCTGACAGCGAAGTGGAAGGTCGATATCGGATCGCATCCGACTGCACCGGTGGTTGCCGGCGACTGTGTTTATGTCGCGGACACAGACGGTTACACGCTGTATTCGCTGGATCGCGAAACGGGACACACCAACTGGTCGTTTATCGCAGATGGGCGTATTGACAGCCCGCCGACGTATCACAACGGCACGCTGCTGGTCGGTTCGCGAGGCGGCTGGGTTTATTGTCTGCGAGCGTCAGACGGTGAATTGGCGTGGAAATTCAACGGCATGCCCGAACGGCGGTTGGTTTGCGACACCGGACGGCTCGAATCTGCCTGGCCCGTTCACGGCAGCATTATGATATTGAACGACACAGCATATTTCGCCGCCGGACGCAGTTCGTTTCTGGACGGAGGCATCGCCGTCTTCGCGCTGGACCCGACGACCGGAGCGGTCAAGCACAGCAAAATCATGCAGGGTCCGTATCAGGACGACAGTCGAAGTTTCCCCGTGCAAGCCAGTGGACAGTTTCAGCTGGAAGGCTGCAAAGCGGACATCTTTTCTTTTGCGGGCGACGAACTGTTTATGCGAAACCAGGCCTTCACCGCTGATCTGGAACCCATCGTTTCCGAAAGCGTGAAGACTCTGCACCTGCTGGCATCGCCCGGACTGCTAAACAGTTCGCCTCAGCATCGCACCTATTGGACGGTCGATCGCGACCTGCGTTACGGCGGCGCGATGGGAACATTTGGTGCCGGTCCGGCGGGCGACACGATTGCGTTCGACGGCAAACTGTTCTTCGAAATTCGCGGCTACGCTCCCGGACGCAATCTGCCTGGTCGAGGACGCGGGTTGGATCAGCGAGAACTGTATTCCGTGCATTCCGGAAGCTACGACGGCACGACCGACAAAGAAGACAGGAACGCCATTCCAGCGCTGGGGCTTTGGAAACGCCGCTGGAATACTCCCACGCCCTTTGCCGGTCATGCCATCGCAGCCGCCACAAACACCGTGCTGGCCGCGGGAGTTCCGATGCTGGCGGACTACTCGGTTGACGACACCAACGCTTCTTACGCAGGCGAAAAAGGCGGAATCGCGTGGCTGCTGAATGCCTCCGACGGCAGTCAAATGCAGGAACTACGCTTCGACGCCGCGCCCGTCTGGGACGGAATCGCGATCGCTCACGGAAGCTATTTCGTTTGCCTCAAAGATGGATCAGTCGTACGACTTTCCGGCGAATAGACTAGCTGATTTCGACGAAAACAGAACATTCGAATTAAGGAACTCTGATGAAAATTAGACCGATATCAACAGTGACAATCCTCGCCCTGACGGTTCTCGCACAATTGCTGCAGGCACAGGACAGCTCAAACACTCGGCCAAACATCATACTTGTGATGCCCGACGACGTCGGCTACGGCGACTACGCGTGTCTTGGCAGCCCCATCATGAAAACGCCATCGGTGGATGCGTTTGCGAAACAAAGCCTGCTGTTCACGCAGTTCCACGTCAGCCCCACCTGCGCGCCTTGTCGAGCGGCATTGATGAGCGGGCGGCATGAATTCAAAAACGGCGTGACACACACGATTATCGAACGCGAGCGGATGGCACTGTCTACCTTTACGCTGCCTCAGATGCTGAAGTCCGTTGGCTACACTTCAGGCATTTTCGGCAAGTGGCATCTGGGCGACGAAGAAGCCTATCGCCCGGAAAGTCGTGGCTTTGACGAAGTTTATATTCACGGCGGTGGCGGTATCGGCCAGACATTTCCCGGCTCGTGCGGCGACGCTCCCGGCAATACCAACATCAATCCCGCTTTGTGGCACAACGGCAAATGGGAAAAGACCACCGGCTATTGCACGGATCTATTTTTCGCTCAGGCCACAAAATGGATGGATGCAAAGCGTCAGGAACAGCAGCCGTTTTTTGCGTACATCCCGCTTAACGCCGCTCACAGTCCTTACGTGCTGCCAGAAGAATACTATCGGCACTATCTGGGCCAACCCGGCGTTAACGAAGAGATCGCGAAGTTCTTCGGCATGGTTGAAAACATCGATACCAATTTCGGTACGCTCATGAAGCAGATCGACGATTGGGGCATCGCCGACAACACTTTGGTGATCTATCTGGCGTCCGACAATGGCGGCACCAAGGGCATTCATATCTTCAACGCGGGAATGCGAGGCAGCAAAGGCCGACCGTATCAGGGTGGAACTCGCACGCCATGCTTCGTTCGCTGGCCTGACGGCGGTATTCCCGCCGGACAAACGTGCGACGCTTTGACTTCGGCGATAGACATCTTTCCAACGCTTGCCGAACTGGTTGGAGCGACGCTTTCCGACGAAGTCAAGCAGCAGGTTGAAGGTCGCAGCATGCTGCCATTGCTGACGAATCCGCAGTCTGCGTGGCCCGATCGCACATTGGTACATCACGTCGGTCGTTGGGACGACGGAAAGGTTGAAGAATGGAAGTACAAGGAATGCGCGATTCAGAATTCCCGCTACACGCTGGTCAATAATCGAGAGCTCTATGACCTTGTGGCAGATCCCGGCGAACGAGCGAACGTGATCGCCGACCACCCCGAAGTCGTCGAAAGCCTTCGAGCCGCCTACGAACAATGGTGGACGGAAATTCAGCCGTTTCTGGTCAACGAAGACGCCATCGGTCCCAAAATCAACCCGATGAAGGAACTCTACTGGAAACAATTCGGCGGCGGCCCGGATGACGCCATGCTGAAACGGATGGACCCCAGAAAACGCGGACTGCAGAAAAACAAAAAGCCGAAAGCCAAACAGTGAAAAGAAACATAATCGCGATAGTTTTCACTATGTGGATGGCACCGCAGTCTTTGCTGCTGGCCGCAGATTTATTGCCGCAGTTCGGTTGGGACCGCGTTCCGCTGTATGTTCATATTCGCAAAGACACGGCGTTCACGGCTGAAGAAATTCAGCATCTGGCCACGTTTCCGCTGATCACGTTTGAAAAAAGTACGGGCAACAAGGATTCCGGTTCAACCGAAGCCGGTACTCTGAAGGCCGCAAAAGCCGTCAAGGCCATCAACCCGGACACAAAGATTTTGTACTACCGAAACGTGATTGTGCATTACGGAGGCTACGCTGCGAACGATTCATTGAATGACATTCCCGACGCCTTTCTGGTTGATAAAGACGGCCACAATAAGCTGATTCGAGGCCGCGTGCAGGCGTACGATCTTTCGAACAAAGCACTGCGAGGCTGGTGGCTGGCCGCTGCACAGGACGTGTGTTCCGATCCCGCCATTGACGGGATTTTTCTGGATGGAGTCGTCAAGGTTCTGGAACCAGGTTTCCTGAAACGCGACGTCGGAGCGGAAAAGAAGGCCGCCGTTTTGGAAGGTTACGAAACGCTGATGCAGCAGACGCGGCAAATGCTTGGGCCGCAGAAACTCATGGTTGCCAATGTGTTGAGAGCACGTTTTCCGGATTCCGGGCTGACCCAAATGCAGGCGTTCGACGGTTCGTATATCGAGGGCTTTGAGGGGGCGGTTGGGATGGCAAAGAAAGACTACGTCGCCAAAGGCATCGCAGCGTTTCAAACAGCCGCTCAACAGGGAGCCATCATCGCCTACACCTGCGACGCGGACGGTAACCAGCAAGATGAAGACGAAACCCCGAGGAACGCTGCCAGGACCAGCAACGCCATAAACCATGGCGGGGACGTTAAGAGCCGCTTTGATTACCAGCTGGCGTTGTTTCTTGTCTGCGCGGAGAAGCATAGCTACTTCGATTTGAAGGACAGCTACGACGCAACGACCAGCAAAACATGGATGACACATTCTGCTGAATGTGACCGTCCGTTGGGAGCACCCAAGGGGCCGGCGGTGCGTAACGGCTACACTTACAGCCGTGAGTTCGCCCATGCTTCAGTGCAACTCGATATCGAAAAGCAAATTGGAGTGATCGTTTGGAAGGACGCAACAAGATGAATTTCACGATCGAGAGATCGGCAAACCATTGGGGAATGGTGACCAAAGATGGCTACGCCTATCACCGGGAATTCGAACGCTGCTGCGTCGACGTCAACCTGGAAACAAAAACCTCATCCATCGTTTGGAAACTCGTCGCTAAAAAGAACATTCCGTCAAAAGAGGAATCATGAAAAACCTTATTCTCGCGGGTGTGCTGCTGTCAGCAATGATCAATACCGGATTGGGGCAGACAGAAACGTCGGCCTCTGAACCAAAGGTGTTTAGCATTAAAAGCTATGGTGCCGTTGGCGATGGCGTTGCCATGGACACTGCAGCCGTGCAAATGGCTATCGACGCCTGTCACGATTCCGGCGGCGGTGTTGTCTGGGTGCCTGCTGGTGATTTTCAGATCGGCACGATCGTTCTGAAAAGCAACATCACACTGTCGCTCGATTACGGGGCCAGCCTGCTGGGAAGCACCGACGTGGCTGATTACCCAACGGACGACCTCAGCAAACCTCGAGAAGGTGCTGCCCATTGCCTTATCTATGCTGAAAAAGCGAAGAACATCATCATCGAAGGACTTGGGGTAATTGATGGCAGGGGAACTGACGAGCCCTTTCCTCGCAGCAGAAAGGGCGGCAGAAACTCCGGCATTCGCCCACGCCTGATGCGCATGGAGAGTTGCGAGAACCTCAAGTTTTCAGGCGTGACATACAAGCGGCCTGCCTTTTGGGGATTGCACCTAGTTGACTGCAAGCACGTTCACTTTGATGCGGTGACCGTGCGATTCCGCAATAACAACTACAACAACGATGGGCTCGACCTTGACGGTTGCGAAGAGGTTCTGATTGAAAACTGCGACATTGATTCCGGCGATGACGGCATCTGCCTGAAGAGTTCGCAAAACCCGTGTCGCAACATAGTGGTGCGTGGATGCAAGGTATCCAGCAATACGGCGGCATTGAAACTTGGCACGTCATCGCGCGGTGGGTTTATCGACGTAAAGGTGACCAACTGCTATTTTTATAATTGCCCGATGGGAGTCATCAAGCTTCAGTTGGTTGATGGTGGCCGATTGGAAAACGTGGGTATTTCAAGAATCACGATGGAAGATGTCGGGTGTCCGATTTTCATCCGACTGGGCAATCGAGGAAGCACGTTCAGCAAAAATGAATCACAAAAACGCCCCGTCGGAACGCTGACGAATATCAGCATCAGCGATATTGTTGCGGAGGTCACAATTGAGGACCGAGAACAAGCGACTGAAGCTGCTTATAAAAGCATCAAAGCTGAAGATGCTGAGGGGATCACCGATAAGGAAAAGGCGAAAGCTGGCCCCATCATGATCACCGGCATTCCTGGTCACCATGTCGAAAACGTCAAACTGCAAAACGTCTCAATTTCGTTCCCGGGACACGGCACACTGGAAGATGCGGAACGCTCAGTCGCTGAAGACGTTGATCGCTATCCCGAACAGTATTTCTTTGGCGTTCTGCCGGCCTGGGGAGCGTATATTCGGCACGCCAGCAACGTTGAATTCATCAATGTGAAATTAAACACCCGTTCGCCGGATGCAAGAAACAGAATCACAATAGATGATGTTGAAGGTTTTGTCGAACGGTGATTCATGACCGTCAACGCAACGCTTTGATTCAGTTTCTGGTGAACTTCTCCAGCGTGAAAAACGACTTACCGTGGAACAAACTGTTAACGGAACCGAGAAAATGAGAATTCAGTCGATCGTGGCCATCATGATGGCCATGACAGCCACCAGCGGAATATCGGCTCAGGAAACACAGCCGCAAGACAGCGGTGTTCATGCGCCCAAGGGAGCCAAATATCTGGAAACGGGCGGGGAACGCAAGCTGGAAGTTGTGTACAAGACGATTGGTCGAAAAGAGCTAACGCTGGATCTTTACTACCCAACGCCCCGAACCTCCGAAAAATGTCCTGTCATCGTGTTTACTCACGGTGGAGGATGGGCGGCTGGCAATCGCTACAAAGCTGCCAGCGGATCGTTTGCGACCGTGTTTGAACAGTTAATAATGAAAGGTTTCGCAGTCGCCCCCGTCACCTATCGACTGGCGAAGAAGGATACCAATGTGGCGATGCGTGATTGCGTCATCGATTGCAAAGACGCTGTGCGCTACCTGGCAAAGAACGGTGAAGCTTTGGGGATTGATCCGCAGCGAATTTGTGTCATGGGAGATTCTGCAGGCGGTCATATTGCTCAGATGTTGTTGCTGGCATCGCCTGAACAGTTGCCGGGAGATTCAGCGCTTGCCGAAGTCCCTTACCGAATGGTTGCCGGGGTATCCTGGTATGGGCCGTGTGATTTTGAAAAAATCGAACTGTTTAATCACGATGACCGAGCTGACTTCAAGGATCGGTTTGGCGCTCGAATACTCGGATCGGATCCCGATGCCGACAATAAATTGGAACTCTACCGGGAAATGGGTCCGATCAACTACCTAAGCAAAGACAGCCCGCCACTGCTGATGATTCAGGGTGACAAGGATACTACGATTCCGGTCAAGCATGCTCACTACATGAAGGAAAAAGCTGACGGCGTTCAAGCACCGGTTGAAATCATGATCAGCAAGAACGCCGGTCACAATTGGAGAGCGGTTGATGTGGACATCGATCCATCGCGGGAAGCGATCATCGAACGTACGGTGCAGTTCTTTGTCGATCATCTCTAGAAATGCGCTGAGCTTATTGATGCCTACCCGTCATGAGTTAGATACGCTGCGTTTTCAATCCGCACCGGTCACATCATATCGCTTCCCATACTGCGTCGGTCACAACCGAGGCGGGAAACAGTGGTTGTTTTGCCTGCTCCGGTCCGACACACCGACGCAGCCAACAATTTGATTTGCGAGCGCTCGCCTCGCCGTCAAATGGCGTAGTCGAAATGATTACAGTTACCCGTTGACGAAGCGGCAAGTGTGATCGCGACCGTGATGTACAACGGCTCCAGCCAAACGGCTGAGGAGGGCGTGACCGCTTGACTACGCGACTGGTTCTGAACTGGCAAGGGATAACTGCTGAATTACGTGATCTTCACACCGGTATGGTTGCATCTTTGAACAAGGGCAAGTGCAACTGCGATCTCTTCGGCTTACGCTTAAGTTGGGAACGAAACGGGCCGTTTCCGATAATCTTCATGTCCCGGTCAATCTGCAGGAGGCATATCAAAACGCCACCAGTCGAAAAGGATGGAGTTACTGACCAAGTTGGCGGCGTTGGAGTTCAACGATGTCGACAATTCTCGAAACCGCAGTGGCAAAGTACCTTCGTTCCGGCAATCCAGCACAGAGGACGCGAGAAGAGTATTCCACAACTCTCAGAAAGTGGGAGCGATGGGGCGGTGGGGTTCCTCTTGAGAAACTTGGACGCAAAGAGATCCGTGAGTTTCTTGATTGGGTTTACGAAGACGCTGTTGCTGAGCAAGGATCGAATCCAGGACGGACCGCGAACAAGGTTCGTTCACATTTGCGCGCCGTGATGTCGTGGGCGTGGGAACATGACATCGTCGAAGCATTGCCAAGATTCCCGAAGCTCAAGCTTCAGCGCGACGTGGCAGGGAGACACTATCTGACCAAGGCTGAGATTAATTCACTCTATTTCGCGACCCACCAGATGAAACGCCCCCGCGGTTGGAAACATCCGTTTCATATTGGCCGGTACTGGCGATGCGCGATGGTCGTGTTCTTCAACTACGGCGTAGATACGGGTACGGTTTGGAAGACGGAACCGTTTCATGAACCGATCCTTTGGCGGCACATATCGTGGGGTAAGCAGTCGCCAGACCGTGAAATGAAAGAGCATTCACGATGGGGCTGGCTTTTCTATCGTCGCACCAAAACACGGAAGACGTTCTACCGACCGATGAACCGAACCGTACACGCTCATATTCAGAACATCATGCCAGCGAATCCTGATCCGGATGCTCCTGTGTTCCTTGGCGGAGGAACTCGACCAAACAACCGATTTCGAACACTATGCAGTCTTGCTGAAACCGGGGCTAAGGCGAATATTGAGACAGGGGAAGTACGACCTTGGGTTCTCAAAGATTTCCGAAAGACCTGCGCGACTTTCTATGACGAGCATATCCCTGAGTCATCCGTCGAAATCCTTGGGCATTCGGCTGGAGGGGTCACGTATCGCCACTATGCCCACCGCGCTCCGCTGGCGTTCAAGGCCATCATGACGATTCCGCAGCCCTCTGCATTTGCTGCTCTCGCAAGAGGATTCGATGGCCAATGTCCATGCTGCAGAAGGCGATTCAATGACGCGGTCGGTTAGACATGAGCGCGCAACGTTGAAATATTTGCTAACAGCCTCGTTGA